>JAESFH010000205.1_pt1 | contig 34388 bp, 48 predicted proteins | sample 9269381 | NCBI WGS metagenome assembly JAESFH01 (sample SAMN14504062, study PRJNA617094) | algae metagenome | isolation source: Aphanothece sp. CMT-3BRIN-NPC111 and co-occurring heterotrophs from well... | place: USA: Clark Mountains Wilderness, California | collected 2010-04-18
AGGTTTTCTGCACTGCGGCGGCAGGCCCGCCTTCGAGGCGCGGCGCGCTCGAGATCAGGGTGCCGCCGGGGGCCGTCTCGGGCCGCGTCAGGGGCACGACCGGGCCGGCGACGGGCTTCTCGGGGACAGGCGGAGCTGCCGGAGCGGCGGGAGCCGCCGGGAGAGCCGCCTGCTGGGGCTGCGCGGGCGCTGCCTGGTCGGTCGGCCCCGTCGCCGCTGCCGGTCCGCCCGGCGCAGCCGGGACCGCGGGAGCGGCCGGGGCCACGGGCGCAGCCGGGTCCGGCGCATTGGCGGGCGGCAGGGTCGCGACGGCGGTGCCGCTGCGCTTCGCCTCCACGAGGCGCTTGAGCTCTGCGTCGGCGAAGAACGCGACCTTGCGGGCGCCGGCCCGGGTGAAGTTCACGCCGCCCTCGGCCCGCAGCCTCACGTTCTGCCCCGCGATATCCGGGCCCCGGTCGACATAGCGGTTCTCGTCGTCCACGAAGCCCGGCCAGATATCCACATAGGTGCCGCCGGCCCGCTCGACGCGGTCGCGGTAGATCTCGTTCATGGCGATCAGATCGGCCGAGACCTTCTCGTTGCGCACCGGCGGCGCGCTGATCCAGATCAGCGGCACGCCCTTGTCCTTGAAGGCGCGCACGACCGCGTCGACGCGGTCGCGGTAGAGATCGCGCCAGCGGTCGGATAGGGGCTCGTGAGAGGTCTCCCCCTCCCGGATCGGCACCCGGTCGCTCGTGCCGAGCATCACCACGGCGGCGGCGAGCTTCGGGGTCGTGTCCACGGTCTCCTGGACCGTCTTGACCCATTCGGCCGGATCGGTGCGCACGAGACCGCTGTTGGAGCTGGTCCGGGAGACAATATCGATTTCCGGCGTGTCTTCGAAGGCGTCCGCGATGCCACGCGCGGCCGTTTCGGCGAGCGCGTCGCCGAACACGGCCACGATGGCGATCGGCTCGACCTTCGGCTTCACGGGCTTTGCGGTCGCAGTGGCAGGCGCAGGGCGCGGCTGGGCTCGTGGGTTGGGCGCATTGCTCGACGGCTGGGTCCGCGTGCTGGGCGAGTTGCTCGACGGCTCGGCGCGCCGCCGGACACGCGGGGCGGGCTGCTGCGGGTCGCCGTATCCGCCGCCCGGCGCCTGGTAGCCCTGCTGTGGCGCCGGTGCAGCCGAACGGCGCTCGTCCTCGTCGAACCCGAACAGGCGACGCAGTGACAGCGTCGGGGCCGGCTGCGGCGCTGATGACGGGGGACGCACGGGCTGGGGCGGTGCGCGGTTGAACTGAGGCAGGTCGAAGAACTGGGCGAGCGCCGGCTCCGGGCCCGACAGGCTTGCCGCGAACACTGCGATGAGGAGAGCGCGTGCCGATTTCACTCGCATGGGCCGATCAACTCCATGGCCCGGTCACATTCGGAACGGGCCGCCTCCGCTCCTCACTATAGCGCCGAAAGGCCGAAGGTCTCGGCCGTCAGCCCGCGCGCAATGCGCGCATGGCGGAAGCAGATAAGGCCTCGTTATCGTCTCACGACGTGAGGTGTTGCTCCGCATCTGCGATGATCGAGGCGAGATGCTGCGCCTGTACCGGATCGGCCCCACTGTGCTGCATGTAGCGCAAGGCGGCGCGAAGGTCGACTACGGCTGCGACGTGGTTCTGCTCCTGCATTCGCCTGATGGCCCGCTCAAGGCAGGCAGAGCCGAGATCGACTGGCGAGTTGTCGAGGCTCCTGTCCATGCTCTGTCCCATAATCTAGTGCGCCAGGATGAGGGTCACGACGCCTGCAATGGGTAGAGCGGCTCCGAGTAAGAAGCAGATAGTAGAAACAAACATGATGCTAATCCCTGTTGTATTGGCGGCAGCTTGATCGCTGCTCGCCATCTTGTTGTGGGATGCACCATGCCAGCCGCTGCTTTAAGCGGCTCTTGAGAGGCATGCTTACTGGCGAGGTAGGATTAACAAGGTGTCGCTGGAGGATCTCACAGCATCACCGGCCTCGACACGCAAAGAGCCCCGCCGGCTGCTCAGGCCGCGCGGGGTTTCTCATTGCTGCGGTGTGTTCTATGTCCCCACCCTCGATGAGCCCCTCAGACACAGGACCCTGCGATGCCCTTCTCGCGCGAGGCTTGGGACCGCAATGCGGCGCTCTATTAAACCATCAGGACCATGCCGTTCAACGCGCAACTCGCGGCGGGCACGCTGAACGAGGCACGCTTCAGGCACTACATCACTCAGGACGCGCATTACCTCATCGGCTTCGGGCGAGCACTGGCGCTCGCCGCCGCCAAGGCACCGAACCCGGACCGGCTGGTGCAATTCGCTAAAGGCGCCGAGGTCGCGGTCATCGTGGAGCGGGCGCTGCATGGGTCCTTCTTTCAGCAATTCGGCATCGGGCCCGAGACCTTCGAGGCAACCCCGCTGTCACCCACCTGCCACCACTACGTCTCCTATCTTCTCGCCACCGCGCACAACGAACCCTATGAGGTCGTGCTCGGCGCGCTCCTCCCCTGCTTCTGGATCTATGCTGAGGTCGGGCGGGATATCCATGCCCGGGCAGCGCCGCAGAACCCGTATCAGGCCTGGATTGACACCTATGCGGGCGAGGAATTCTACGCTGCCGTCCTAGCTATGATCGAAGCCACGGATGAGGCAGCCGCTGGAGCCGCGCCCAGCCTGCGGGAGCGCATGCACGCTGCCTATCGCCGTGCCGCGCAGCTCGAGTGGATGTTCTGGGACTCAGCCTACCGCCAGGAGCAATGGCCGGTGTGACGCCCGGCGGAAGCGGCTACCTGGAGATGTGCCCTAGCGGCGCGCAGGTAAGCTCGGACGTGTATCAGTGAACCACCCTGGTTCAGTTTGGATGGTTCAGTGATCACTGGTTCAGTTTGGTTCGTCAAACGGCACTTACTGAACCAGCGGAACGGTGGTTCAGTTAAGGTATACCCAAACTGAACCACGTCAGCTTTTGCGAAGGCGCTCATGGAATGGGTCAGAACTACTCGGCAGGTCCGAGGTCGCCGCCGTTCGGCTCGGCAAAATCCGTCACATGCGCTGCCGTTATTTGCGATCCTATGTTAGGCCCCCAACAAACTAAGCGCTAGACGTACGTTATTGACCCTCTTCCCGTGCAATAGGCAAAGGGCCTCAATTCCAGGGGGACGAGCAGTGTCAATGAGTTCGGGTGAGAGTGAGCTAGAGGACATCCGCAACGCTTTCGATCTCATAGATCAGATGGAGCATCTTCAGACCGAGAGCGCGGTTTGCGATAAGATGTTGGCTCTGCTTTCGACCTTCGGGCTCGACCGCTTCGTGGTCGCCCGCCTGCCGCAGCCGCGCGAGAACATCGGCCCTGCGAGGCTGTTGAACCGATGGCCGCGGGCGTGGGAGCGGCACTACGATGACAGCGGCTACTATCAGTTCGATCCTGTGAGCCGGCAGTGCTTCCACACCGCTAAACCCTTCTACTTGTCCGACCTGCGCGTTGATCCGCACTCCAACCCCACAGGCTACCGCGTCATGCAGGAGGCGGGAGAGCATGGGCTCAAGGAGGGGCTGTGCATCCCGATCAAAGACACCAAGGGCTTTCAGGCTGTTGTCTCCATGGCTGGCGAGCGAGTGGAACTGCCACCGAAAGCAAAGCGAGCGATCCACCTCCTGAGCATCTACGCCTATGGGGCTGCCGAGCGCCTGGCGGGCCGGCGAGGACAGCCTGTACTCGTGCACCTGAGTGGCCGTGAACAGGACGTGCTGTCCTACCTCGCCAAGGGGCTGACGGTCGCCCAGGTGGGGGAGGTCCTCAGGATTTCCGAGACCACAGTCCTGACCCATCTGAAGAATGCGAAGCTGAAGCTTGGCACCCGCACGATGACCCACACTGTCGTTGAGGCCCTGCGCCAGAACCAGATCCGGCTTTAGGACCTGTGGTTCAGGAGGCAGTGAAACCGGCAAACTCCCGCCGCCACATTCGCGTACGCCGCTGTATGGAACGCCCCTAGGCTTCCACTTGGCCTAAGGACGAGAGCGGCAGGTAGGGTTAACGCCCGCGCACCGTCAGTTTCTGCATTTGTTCATGTTGAACCCGTAGCCGCTACAGGCCGTAGAGAACCAGGTGCAGTGCCCGTCGATCTGTCTGACCGGCGGCACTGTGGAAGCCACTTCCTTCTCGGGCAGCGGGCTTCCGGCTCCTCCTCGCAGCCTCCCCCAGGCATCACGGGGAGGAGCCTCCTCCTGTCAGCCGAGGCGGGTCTCAGACCTCAACCGGCAACTCAGGTTCAGTACGGACTGCAGCAGGATCCCGCCATCCTCAGATCTGAGGATGGGGACCGCTTACTGGGAAGACCCGATTGGACCTGAGTTTGGCAGGTGGCCCCACAGGCGCTCATGTAGTCGAGAATGGGACAAGCGTCTGTTGGGGAGGCATCGGCCGGGCAGCCTTCCATCACGCGCAGGAGTGTTTCCTTCATGAACAACAGCTGATCGATCCTGCCCTGGATGGCCGTGACGTGCGCCTGAGCGAGAGCACGAGCCTCTCCGCATGTGCCGCTGCCGGGTTCGGACAGCCGCAGCAGGTGTTGGATCGCCTCGATCCCAAAGCCCAACTCCCGCGAGCATCGGATAAAGCGCAGCCGCGCCAGGTCTGGTGCTGTGTACAACCGATGCCCACCCGCTGTCCGCTCCGGCTCCCGGATCAGGCCGATGCGCTCGTAGTAGCGGATCGTCTCCAGATGCACGCCACTCGCCTCAGCGAGACGGCCGATCGTCAGTTTTTGCATGTGCCCCCTCTTAAACCTGTAGTGCTTACAGGATGTAGAGGAGGGGGTAGTCGATCACGACAGCCCGGACAACCCTGTGCCTCTTCCCTGCAAGATCAGGTCCCTGTGCTGTATATGAGGGAGCCCGCGCCAATGCCTGACGCCGCTCCCGACCGCCCGGTCATCCTGATCGCCGAGGACGAGGTACTGGTCCGGATGCTGATCGCGGATGTCCTCCAGGATGCCGGCTACAAGGTCATCGAGGCGGCCGACGCGAACGAAGCCCTGCGAGTGCTGGAGGCGCGACCAGACGTCCATGTGGTCGTGACCGATGTCGAGATGCCACCCGGACCATCCGGGATCGAACTCGCGGCTGAGGTCCGGGAGCGGTGGCCATCAGTTCAGGTGGTCGTGACCTCTGGACGAGTGTTTCCCACCGAGTTGCTGGAGGGCGTGGTGTTCATGCCGAAGCCCTGGACGGCTGAGTGCCTCGCCCGGTGCGTGGATGAGGCGGCGGAGCGAGCCAGCCAATGACTGCGCTGCTAGAGCGCGACGGTCTGGGGTTGATAGGTGCCCTGACTTCTCTTGGGTGGCTCATCTGCCGAGCATTCAAGGCAGTTGGTGTGACGATTGTCGGCTGCGACAACTCTGAGGGAATGGCCGTGATGGGAGCGGTAACCATCTTCTTGGCTGTCGGGGCCGTCCTGACTGGGGCAGCGATGTGGAGCTTAATCCGCCGGTAGCGGTTGTCAAAGGAGAGGTTACTTCAGCTCCCACTGAGTGCTGTGCGGAAGGTCACACGTCGGAGACGATGGTCGGCGTGCCGGGGTGGTTGAAGTGGCGACGTGAGATCGCGCTAGTGTGACCCTGGCTGGTGGAGGCACTCCATGGCGCGAGAAGACGAGCCGAGTCTGATTGCCTTCCTCGGTGATCACACACGCGAGGTAGAAATCCTGATGGCCGAAAACTTCGCCCTCCAGGCTCTTCTCCTACGCATCGCCGCGGCCTCGGTAGACCAGCCTGCTCTGCGCCCGGTGGTGCTGCAGGCCTTGGATGAGGCGGCGAGTTTTGTCGAGCAGGTGTGCCTGCGGCGGGGCCACATGACCGAGGCCGTTGCGGTGATCGAGCGCGTGCGCGCGGCGTTTGCAGGGTCTTCTCGCTGACAGGCTCAGACGGCCGTTCGGAAACAGGGTGCCTGTATGGAGCGTTGTCCCGCAAGGGAACACATCTGGTGAGGCCGCTATGGTAGGCCACCTCGGACGGATCACCGGAGCTTGGCTTCTGGGAACAGTTGCCGTGGCGCCCCTCGCGCAGGCACAGCCCGAAGGATCCTGGTCTGATCCTCCACCCGATCTGAATGTGACGCCTCTCGCGGTCCCCTCAGAAACCGCAAAGCCCGTAGAGACCCAAGACAGACCCGACCCAGCCACTCGTCGGCCGGAGACCAAGACAGCGCGACCGAGACCGGCCCCAGATCCGAACAAGAGAGAATTGAGCCGAGCCGCCCAAAAGGAGGCCTCTGAGGCTGCGCAAGCCGCTGCCGATCGCAGATCGCGAGAGAAGCAAGCTGCCGCTCGAAAGGCCCGTCAGGAGCAGGCCGAGAGGGTACGTCAAGAGCAGGCTGAGAGGGCCCGAGAGGAGCGGGTCGAGAGAGTACGTCAGGAGCAGGCCGACAAGGCCCGAGCAGAGCGGGCCGAAAGGGCGCGCGAGGAGCAAGAGGCTCAAGCTCGCGGGCTTGCTGCGGCTCGTGAGCGCCGCAAGGTGGCCCAACAGGCTGCCACGGCACGGCGAGCTCAGGCACCCCCACGGCCGCGCTACGAGGTCATGCGGCTGCGCACGCTCCTGCTCCCGGACGGCCGAACAGTGGAAGTCCTCACCCGGCCCGATCAGAGGCTCGACGACCTGCTGTTCGAGTGATCAGTCCTGAAATGTGAACACCGGTGGGGTGCCGGAGGCGATGGCCCTCCTCGCACTGTCCATCCGGGTCCGAACCTCGTCGGGTGAGAGTGGGTCAGCCTGCCAGCCGATCGCCAGTGCGCCTTCGAGAACCCGAAGCCCCTCCTCGAGGTTGAGACCGTAGATGCTGCGTCCTACGTGTCGCCTGATGTAAGCCTTGCGCTTCCGCTCGATCTCTGGCGTGCCAGCACAGGCCAGGCGGGTCACATAGGGTAACAGCCGCTGCCGCTCCTCGTCATCCGCTTCGTCGTTGAGCCACATTGCAAGTGTGCAGATCGGGCGGGAGAAGCACTCCGGCATTTCCTCTGCCGTGCAGATCTGTTTGTACTCGAAGCCTGCCGCAACAAGGGCGGCCTCGTTGATGCAGGTGCCGCCATCCGGGCCGGGGAAAGGATGCGAGCCAGCCTTGAGCTTCCAGTTCAGCAGGTGGTCGAAGGTGTCCATGGTGGCCACTCCTGTGGCGCCCCCACAAAGAGGCTCCTCCTCACGACCACTCCTGTCAATCGATGCCCAACAATCCCGCTCCCAAGGTGCAGGTGGGTCCCTTTTAGGCGCCGATCAGCGCACAGGGACAAGGCGCTCTTTACGGGTAGCACCCGACCTGCAGTCGCCTTCTGGAAGTCCCGATCAGATCCGCCGAAGTAGAGGACGGTAAGGTCGGCTCACGCCCTATGCCCCTCCTGGATTTGGGGGCTGTTGGTGTGATCGGCCTTTCTCGCCGCGCACTCCTTGAGATAGTCAAACGAGGTGTATCGCAAGACTTCTGCGCCATCTTCAGCAAGAAAGCGCACTGCATCGGGTTTCAGGAGCCCATGCTTGCGAGAATAGGCTCGATCCTCAAAGCGCTTCTGAAACAGTGCCTTCGCGGCTTCTAAGGTACACTCGCTGGCAGGCAGGAATTGCTCGTCCAGCACGCGAAGGGGTTTGTCCCTGTACGCGATTTGGAGGGCCTGGAACAAGCAGATATAGCTGCGCCCGCTCATTGCGAATTCCATATAATTTGCCGTTAACCATATGAAACCTACGGTGCCGAGGAGACGCCCGTCAACTCGCAAGACCTACCTCCCTGAGGGGCTGCGGGTCACGATGACCACGACCTCTCCCACAAGGACCTGCAGGGCACTTCTAATCTCCTGAGCCAATGCCTGCATGGCAGCCGCATCGAGATGGCCAGGCGCTGTGACGATGACCATCCGGTCCTCCTCGGTATCTGCCTTCCCGAAGTGCAGTGTCTGAAACCCGAGGATGGTGCCCTCCTGGACCATCCTGTCGAGCGCTGCGATGACCGCAGCCCGGGCTCCGTAAGCCGACATCTGAGCGGCCCTATTCGTCCCTCTCTGGCATCCAGTCGCAGGGGGTCTCTCGATGAACTCCAAGAGCAAACTCACGGGTATCCAGAATGCCGGGCCTCCATGCCTGCCGCTGCTGCTTGCGCCACTCGTACTGAACCCGCCCATCCGGGAAAATGGCAATGATCCGCTGAATTCGTGGGCCAAGCTGGCTGAGCGTCAGATAGCATTTCCCGACTTCCAGGCTCTCCGGAGGGATGCTCACTCGGCCCACCGCTTGAGGGTGACGACCATTTCGGCCTCGTTCAAGCCCGCAGCTTCTCGGACCTGACGGATGGCAGCCTTCAAGGTGCCTTTACCGACAGCCTGTGACACGTCGATTGTCACCTCTGGGAGCCAGTTCTCCAGTCCCTGCCGGGAGAAGTTGGTACGGAAGCCCAAAAACACCTCCTCGCTGATGAGGTGGTTCAGCACTGAAATTACCGTGCTGCTCAAAAGCTCAGCGCTCACCGCGTACCCCGCTCTTCGTTATCCCTCTCTGGCGTCCAGTCGCAGGGGACCTCACGCTCAACCATCGCTGCGAAGGAGTGGCTACCCTGGGTGCCGGGCCTCCAGACCTTCGGCGCCGCGTGTCCCATCCGGTGCTCATACTGGAACCGACCGTCTGGCATGATCCGCAAGACCCGGCGCACCTGGCCAGAGTCCATCAGATAGCACTTGCCGACCTCGATGCTCTCGGGATGAATGCTCACGGCTTTGCCTCGTTGGTCTTAGGTGTCCAGTCAGAAGGCACCTCCCGCTGGGCTGCTTCGGCAAAATCCTGAAGGGACAGCATTCCCGGTTTCCATATCCTCACCTCCCCGCGGGACCTTGCTCGGAACTCGAACTGGACCCGGCTGTCAGGCCAGACCCGCACAACCCGCCAGACCTTGCCGTTGTCGCCCAAGTAGCACTTGCCGATCTCGATGCTCTCGGGAGGGACGCTCACATTGGCCCCTCAGCCTCTTGGCGTCCTCTCCGGACCCGGATTTCCGCCTGGACGATGATGTGCTGGCCAAGAGGCTTCAGCGCCTGAGAGACCCTCCGGCAGGCCTCCTCAGCCTCCTTCTGGCTATCCACCAGGACCGTCACGACTGTCTGCTCTGGTGCCGGCTTCTCATAGAGGTTGGTGCTGAAGCCCCTGAGCGTGCCATCCGCAACAAGAGGGTTCAGGATGGCGTTGATGTCCCCTCGCAAGCTTCCCCTGAAGGTCATCGCCTCACCTCTTGCCTCTGCCCTATCCGAGCGCCGAGTTGCGGGGCACTTTGCGCTCAGTGATCCGTTAGGTCGAAGCTGTCATCTGACAGCCCACCATGGTCGTCCGCGTCGGCCGTGAGGAGGCCTGCCTTCTGGGCCTCGAAATCTCGAAAGGCCGTGATGATGCCAGCCAAGAGGTTGGCGTTTTCCGCCAGTCCGAGTTCCGGCCGGTGAAGCAAGAGCGCGAGCGTGAAGGCTTTCACATCTGCATCAAAGGCCACCTCGGGAGCACTCAAGTCCGGCTCTCGGGCGTGCTCGTCCCCAGGCTTGAAGGTAGATAGGTTGATGACCTCACCCATGCGTTAGGTCTCCTTTGCCTTCCATCGTGTGTGGTCGCTCCGGTGCCATAGTTACGCCCGTTGCGGTGGCCTCGCGGGTGGTCCACCGTTCCCCAGTCGGAACAGTAGTATACCGCGCTGTCATTCGCCGGGCGAAGCGCGTGGTGATCTACCAGTAGCGCTCGCGAGCAACTGCCTCTTAACCATCTCTCCTTAAAGCCAAGCTTGGGCCGCATACCTGTCAGGCCCAATCAAACAAGCCCCGCCGGTTGCTCAGGCCGCGCGGGGCTTTTCCTGCTGGTGTGATCGGCCCATCGGCGTCATGTTTGGGTGCTGGCCGTTCTTCCTCCTCACGACCAGCCGACTGCGCCCCGCCATTGCGGGGCTTCTCTTGCTGCTACACGGGAGGTGCCGATGCTCGGAGACTATCCGACCCGTGGGCCGCGGCTCTGGCTGTTCATGGCTGCCGTGGTGGCAACCGGGCTGGTTGGTGTGATGCTGATGCTGTTCTTCGCCACCAAGGGATAGCCGGAAGCAGACCTCAAGAGGGTTGGCTTCTCTGACCTGCTGCTGGGTTCAGCCTGGTGGAGGTCAGCCGATGGGCGAATTTGGCTTGGCCGTTCCTGTCCTGCTAGGACCCCTCCTGCTCGTGGGGAGCACCGGCCGGCGGGGAGAGATGGGCAAAGCCCGCCTCCCCGTTATTCAGCTAAAATCTGCAACCGCATGGAACGGTGAAGCCCGCGGCGGGTTACCCAGTATCCGGCCCATTCATTTGCCCCCACGGGCCGGCACCTTCGACCCCTCCCCTATCCCGGAGGGGTTTTTTATGGGCCAAGCTTGAACTGGCGCATCGGCCGGTCGTTTTTCTTGAGACAGGCTGCAGGCAGACTTCTTGACCCTGTCACAGGCCCCATGCCGCTTGACCATGGGTCCGCTCAAGGCCCGGCGATGTCGAACCGCCGGGCCTTTTGCTTGCCCGCGAAATCCCGCATTAACCGCCCTGATCTACCTACGGGTCAGCCATTGTCTTGGGATGGGAACTCCTGAGGCAGCGGTGAGGACGACGGAGCACTCGCATCCCCCCAGTCGGGTGCGCTGTCGTCCGCCTGATCTCTTCGGGCATTAAGGTTGCGCCGTAAGGTTTCCTTGACTCTGTTCACGCCCCCCCGAAAGCGGCTGCTATGTGAACTGGGCCATCAGGGACCCCAGTCCCCGCCGTAGCGGCCCTGATGGTAGGCTGCGTGAGGATGGCGGGTGAGGGGCCCGCGCGGCTGCTAATGACCGTTCTGCACGGCACCGCTGTCAGCGGCATCAATTGTGCGGGCCGTGGATGCATCCGATTGGCTTGCGGCTCGGGTGCGCTCGATAACGACTTGTGTTGGCTCGATGGCCTGTTTGGCCTCAGCCACAAGAGCATCCGTTTCGCTGATCAGGGTTTGGGCCTCAGTCCGGGTTTGTTCGACCTGATCGTTGAGGTCCACGATGTGCTTGGGATCGGTCATGCACGTGCTCCGCAGGAGAGGCAGGCGGGAACGCACTTACACGTCTCGAATTTGCCAGCGCCTGTACTGCAGGGCCGGCAATGAGGAACCATCCACCAAATCTGATGACGTGGCAATAACCTGTGCCCGGGCCCGGTGCCGCCGGTTGCTCAGGCCGCGCAGGGCTCTTTGTTTTGGCCGGGGACGGGCTGCTCCCTATTCCACCGAGGCGATTACCCCACTGTGGTGCCTCACTTTTGCGTGCACAACCGTACAATCAGTGAAGTAACTCAGGATTGCCCATTTACGGGACGGATAGAAACAGTTTTAAGAGAATTGGCGACGCCTTGACGTAAGGGACGCTGGTGAACCAGCCGCGATTTCGTCGGCAAAGGGGCGGAGCCATCCAGTCGAGTACGTGTATCCGGGGGGATTTCACGATGGCAGCGAACAAGGATCAGGGGGTGAAGTCGCCCTCTACGGAAGAGCCCAGCTCAGTGGAGAAGCACGTACGCGAGCTGCTCCAGAAGCTGACAGCTCACGTGAAGCAGAAGTCAGTGGGCAGTGCCCGCCCCATCAAGGCTGATCGAGAAGAGCACCGCCCCAGAGGTGTCGCTTACCTCTAACCGCCAGCCCGCCCATGTGGCCGCAGCCTCTTCATCTTCTTGGGCAAGGGTGTGGAGGGTCTCAAGGGCTTCTGCGTGTGTCTGATCCAGGTCTGTGACCTCCAGCCCGTCCGTGTCGCGGATCGCGTCATGGCCGTTCACAAGGTGGAAATAGCAGCGCATCAGATCGTCCTTCTTGGACCCGCCGCCATTCGGCTGCTCTTTCGGGAAAGGGATCTGACCCTTTCCCGCTTAGCCTGTGAGGGGGTCCCGTTCCGAAGCGCCGGGGTATGCCACATGCTGAGCCTCTCAGAGGATGAAGTCGTCGAGCGTGAAATTGATCAGCCCCTTAAGCTGTACCGCAAAGTCAGCCTTTTGATCGCCGTTCATATCTCCATAAATGAATGTGTCCCCGTCCTTAGCGACATATCTCAGCTCGCCGGCATCTCCGCTGAATGCCTTTTTGCCGATGAAGTTGAAGGCCTGATTGCCCGCCATGCTCTTGTCTGCGTCGATACCGGCGAAATCGATTAGGTCGCCATCCGCCTGACTGAAATCCATGATGCAGTCGCGTCCAGTGCTAACCTCAGGGTCTCCAGAGACAATTACGCCAAGACTGGCGTTCGTACTGCCACCTTGCGCAGACACGGTGGACTCGGCTTTCGACGCAAACACGAAGCGGTCGAGCCCTCCACCGCCGCGAAGTGTGTCTGCGCCAAGCCCCCCTGTGAGCCAATCGGACCCCTCTCCACCGAACAGCTTGTCGTCCCCTCCCTGGCCATACAGCCTGTCATTACCTTCTCCGCCCAGGAGTTTGTCAGCCATCACCTCATCATTCGGGATATAGCCGCCCGAGGAGTTGTGGCCCACCTCGGCGGCCTCACCGGTGATGCCATCCCAGTCCGTCTCCATCGACTTCGATGGCAGAACATTGGCCGCTGCACCGTAGATGATGTCGTTGCCGGCACCGCCGTCGACCGTGTCCCTGCCGAGGCTGCCGAAGAGGGTGTCGCGCCCGTCGCCACCAAAGATATGGTCGTCACCCTCACAGCCGTTCACGTAGTCGTCGCCCACACCGGCATAGACCGTGTCGACGCCATCACCACTGACGATGAAGTCGGCACCGCCAGACAGAAACCCGTCTGCGACATCGTCCTGGCTCCAATCACCGAAGACGGTATCGTCTCCGCTTCCCGACCAGACTATGTCGCGTCCGCCTTGACCATAGATGAGGTCGCCCTTGCTGCTCCCCGACACATAGTCATCACCATCGTCGGCTTCGATCGTGACGGCATCGGGGCTCTCATAGAGATTGAAATACTCGCGGCGGGAGCCGATGCCGGAGTAGTAGGGATTGGCAGACATGACCATCATGGTTCTCCATCACAGGAATTGAACTTGGCCGTGTGATAGAGCTGCTCTGTTTCTGACCGATTGCGCCCAGAGCCCTCCTATTGCTGGAACATTGCTTCCGGGTGCGGTCGCCGCATCGCTATATTCTCGGTGTGCGCCCCCGCACGTGAAATTCTTCTGGAGTATTGAGCAGCGTCTGCCCTCAATGGCAGATCACATCGTCATCCAATAGCGCAGACAACGAAGGCTCCGCCGCACCTCCAGCAGGGTATGGGCTACAGCAGGTAGAGCAGCGCCGAGTGCCAGCACGATCAAGGCGACTTCGAGATAGGTCATTCCACCCTCCGAGGGGGCGGGACACTACGAGCCCCCGCTCAGCCTGGGAATGATGTCCGCCCCCGGCCATGCAGCAGCAGTGCATCCGAAATCGAAATCCCTCGGCTCTGCCGAAGGTCGAGCGAAGTTTCAGACCAATGTCTGACCGACCAAAAAGTTATGATAACAATCCCCTTGTCGATCTATGCAAGCAATCCGCCGCTGCTGAGGAAAGGTTACTCATATTCGAATGCATTGCAGTCAAGATTTTACTAAAATTTAACGAATTAGAGGAAGGATGCATTTACTGATTCGCTCTTGATGCGCATCTATTCGTTCACTAATTGCTCGTGCACTCAGGCTGACATAGGTGGACCTTTCAAGGAGGGACCATGACAATCCAGGACGAAGGACGCCATCTTGCGGATCTGCTCGCTGAGGGCATGGATCGGGGCGGGATGTTCCTGAGCCCCTCCGACTGTGAGTTGGCCGCTCGGGCCCTACGCTGGCTTGCCGTGATTGGTGATCTGATCTCTGACCGGCTCGAGGACGAAGCCCCGCCCGCTTGTAAGGGCCCTTCCAACACCCCGCGCTATCTCTCCTGAAGAGTGCCCACCACGAAGCGTGGATCGTCTGTTCGACGTAGGCCTCTAAGCCGCGAGACGAGCAAGCGATTTACATGGGTCTGACAGCAAGAGAGGCCCGGAGCCGGTCTAGCGGCTACAACAAGCCACTTTTCATGCAAAAAGAGCCCCAGCAGTGCTGATGCCCTTCCCGCTCTTTCCAGGGAGAGACGGCACGTCTCCATACCGCCAAGGGCAGCTTGCGCCACCCTGTGCCTACCCGTCAACGTAGGATTAGGTCATGCGGCCGGATTGTGCGCCATCGGTTGAGCCCCCATTCCCAAGGCATTGCTACGGGGCTGAACGATGAAAAGCGCGCTGTTGATTGATACCGCTGGACTTATGGCGCTCGTCACCGGTCTCGCGTGGTGGGGCGGCTTCATCTAACTGCCACGGCCCCTTTCATCAGCGATCCGAGCGGTAGGTGTAGAAGCCCTGAGCCCTGCAGGCTTGTCGTGCGGCGTCCTCATGGAAACCGTTCGGTTGCAGCTGGTTGGCCGTAGCCGTGCCCGCGAACGCCCAGTCCGGTGCGGAAATGAACGACGGCGCTGGCTCGCCGGCAGCGACAGCGCAGTACTGGCTGGAGGCGCTCCGGTGACGGAAGAGGACGTAGCTCATGGGGCGAAACTCGTTAGTCGCGGTAGGGACAAGGCGACTGTGGCCCAGAGCGCACCCTGAAGAGGTGCGGCACCGCACTTCATCGCCTGGGATGTCGGCCCCGGCTTGTCTGAACCTCTCCGCGATATAATAGCAAGAGAGGCCCGGAGCCGGGTTAGCGGCTGCGACGGGCCTCTCCCCCGGCCCCACGGGATTGCTCCACCAGGGCCGAGTCTCGGAACATCTCTATGGGCTGGTCAGGTGAACGATCCGTTGCCCGGATGGTTTCAGCGGGGCTGCATCAGTCGTGAAACTGTCACAGGCCAGCGATAGGGTGCGATCAAGAGCCGGATGCTGAGGCATCGGGCACTTGGACTGGGTTCGATCCTTGTCCGCCACGGGGCCGAGCGCGGATGTACCGCCGGCCCCGTTTTCATATTGAGCGGGTTTATGCGGTTTTCGGCTAAAGTGGGGTAAACTCGCTATAAAGCGCCGTCGAGCGATAGCCGCCCTGCCCGGTAGCCCCGCTGCATCTTGCGCTGCTGAAGGGCGTGCAGAGCCGCCAGCGCAGCCCCCTCCCCTTCATACTCGTCCAGGCGGATCTTGCCGGCCGTGCCGATCCGGCCCCAGCGCCGCACGAGGACCACGCGCCCGAACAGGTCCCGCTCCACATCGAGCGAGTAGAACCGCGCCATATTCTGCGCAGGCTCCACGCGCCGCATAGCGACAGGAAATAGCGGGAGTGCGAGCTGGTCGGGGCCGAACGAGGATCGAGGCCGATGGCGCATGGCGGAGATCCGGAGGAGAGGCGTCCAGTATGACAACGCTCATTGACTCCGCCTAGTGCCAGCGTCGGATTAACGATCCGTTAACCGAAAGCGCTCACCGTACGCGCATCCGCAAGTGCTGAACCGAGCACTTCAATCCGTACGTCAGTACGTAACGAGGCACGCAATGGAAATCATCGTCGTGGCTAGCCAGAAGGGCGGCGCGGGAAAGACGACACTGCTCCGCAGTCTGGCCGTCGCCATGCAGCAGGCCGGCGGCATGACTGCCATTCTGGACACGGACCCGCAGGGTTCTCTCACGAGCTGGTGGAACCGGCGGCAGGAGGAGACCCCTGCCCTCGTTAAGATCGACCCAGAGGACTTCGCCGCTGGTGCAGCGAGGCTGGCCGCCGCAGGCGTGGAATATCTGTTCGTTGACACCCCACCGTCTGTCCACCCGCAACTCGGGAAGCTCTTGGCGCATGCCACATTGGCCATCGTTCCGGTGCGCCCCTCCCCTGACGACCTTGACGCCGTTGGAGACACGCTCTCCCTCATCGAGGTGGCCGGGTGCCCGTTCATGTTTGTGCTCACCCAGGCGAAGCCTCGGACCCGTCTTCAGGTCCAAGCCGTCTTGGCTCTGGCGAAGCACGGTAAGCTCGCCCCCACCGTCATCCATGACCGGACCGACTTCCCGACTGCCGCCATCACGGGCCGCACCGTCACGGAGATTGAGCAGGAAGGCCCATCCGCAAAGGAAGTGCGGGACGTGCTTGACTACGTACGTACGCAACTCCGCAAGCACGCAAGCGCTCACACCATGAAGAAGGTCGCTAATGGCTGAGAAGAACCTCCCCTCGCTAGACGGGCTGATCCAGACGAAGGGCGCCCCGCGCCCGGATGCTCTCATCCAACGGGTCGAGGCTCCAAGCCCGGCGCGAGCGCTCCAAAGCGAATTGCAAGCGGCCCTCCCCGCAGCAATGGCAGCGCCCGCTCCCGCAACGCCCCCGGCCACGACGCCAGTCCCGATCCCAGCGGCAGCTCCGGAGCGGGAGCCCCGCGCGAAGTCTCTCACGTTGCGGCTTTCCGAGAGCCAGTACGAGCGGCTGCGTCGGTTCGCGTTCGAGCACAGGCTCAGCCACCAGGACATCATCGAGGCAGCGTTGATGACGCACTTGGATAACCACGCCAGCAAGTAAGTCCGCGCGCAAGCCCTTACCGACGCACGTAGCTACATCCGTGCCTCAGTGGGCACGTACGTACGTCAGTCCATCATTGCGCACTGACGTGCGGCCTTAAGCCTCCAGCATCGACTTGATCGAGGAGGCTGAGAACGGGCGCCCGTTGCTGTTCATGTGGCCCAGCCGGGCAAGCTCCATGCTGATGTCTCGCAGCGAGCGCTGCGCGCCTGTCTTTGGGGAGCGGCGCCGAAGCCGCTTGGCCTCCTGCACGAGATCGGGGCGCAACTCGCTATGACCCTTGCGACCCTCGCACTTGCCGGTCACCGCGCGCCTACGCTCCCGAGCCCCTCGGAGCTTCGCGACGGTCATGGCTTTGTCGAACTCCGCAATGGCCCCGAGCACCTGCCGCACGAGTTTTGCGGTCGGCGTGTCGTCCAGGAAAGAGGAGGGGTTATCGGCCGCGATCAGATCGATGCCGCGCTCCCGCAGTTTCGCGTAGCCCACCTCTTGGACCATGAGGTCACGGGCGAAGCGGTTGGCCGTCTCCACAATGATGGTCCGCACGCCATTGCCTTCGATCCGCTTCAGCATCTCGGCAAAGCCGGGGCGGGTGTCGATGGGATCGGCGCCACTCACGGCCCCGTCGTAGAACCAATCCAGGATGTCGAAGCCCGCGCGCCTTGCGAACGAGGCGATGGCTTCGCGCTGCCGCTTTTCGCTGTCCTTGTCCGCGCCGACGTTCGCGGCCGAAGAGGTGCGCATATACGCGAGGGCTAGCGTGAGTTCTCCCGAGCGCTTTGCCATGACTTTCAACCCACTTAGGCAGCGGACCTGTTCATCAATCTGAAGATAGCTGAACAGCCAAGGCCGGCAAGAGCCGAGGCGAAGGCCTCACACGATTACTTAAAGGGACTCACACAGAGAGCTTGGGCATCGATTGACTTCCCGCCCCAGTGCAGGCGTCATGGTCGATCAGGCCGACGATGCTTCGCGTGGAGTCGGCAGGACTAGAGGAGCAGCCACCACCGCGATGTAGCCCATAAAAGCCAACGGCCCCCGAGACGCCAATCTCGGAGGCCGATGAAATCGAAGAGGGACTTTCGTCCGCTGACAACGCGAAGGTCTCACAACTCCCGCCGGGGAGTCAACGGGGAACGTGAGTTCTCCGGTCGATGAGGCTTTGCCCAAAGGGATGACCGGCCGGTCATGTCCAGAGGGGAGGGGAGTGCCCGCACGGGTTCTCCCATCGGTGACGCGCGGCCTGATGAAGGGCCAAGACCGTGTTCGTAGATCAAATGGCCAATGCCATCGTGAACGCCCGCACGCTCACGAGGCTGGACCACCTCTCCAAGGCGATCTGGCAGGGCCTCGTCGCTCAGGCTGTGTCGGACGACCAGGCGCAGCAGCTCGCGGAGCTGATCCACGCCCGCCGCATCATCGTGCGCGGCGACATCAAGCCCGTGGGCATCCCACCCGGGCGCCCCTCCATCTTCCCACCGCGCAGGCTCCAGCGGCCGACGCTCCGGCCCATCGCAATTGCCCGGCGTCGGCACCTTGCTGCCTCAGGCCCGATGCCGCCGTCGCTGGCCTGCCGGTTCACGGTCGGGGAGCTGGCGGTTCTCCGGATCGTGGGGGACGAGGTGAGGGAGCGCGGTCACTGCGACCGGACGCTTGCTGAAATCGCTGCCCGGGCAGGGGTGAGCCGCACCACCGCCCAGAACGCCCTCAGGGCTGCTGCCGCCATGGGGCTCGTGACCATCGAGGAGCGCCGCCGGCAGGGGCAGGTGAACCTCCCCAACATCGTGCGTGTGGTGAGCCGGGAGTGGATGCTCTGGCTGACCCGCAAGGAGGATCGAGCCAAGACGGCCGAAGGGGAGGGGGAGAGGGTTCAAAAAAGCAGACCCCACGGACAAGGAAGAGGTTTTCGGAGAGGCGAAGCGGAGCCGGGCCGGCTCGATTTGAAACCGCCGAGGGCCAGATTCGGCAACAAGGGGGGGGGAGGCGCCTCACGCTAGCCACATCAGATCCCGAGAGGCTGATCCACAAGGGCTATGCGCCGGGATGGATCTGAGGAGGTGTGTTTGGAGGATGAAGAATCGCGCCAGCGGCACGTCATCAGCGTCGCGCAGACCATCGCCATGCAGGCCATGGAACTACCCGCGCAGGAGCGGTCCCGGTTCATTCATCGGGCTGTCACAGCCATCCGTCGGGACTTTGACCGGAAGTATGGAGCAGACCCAGACACCGCCGATGCGGCCCATCGGCTCCAGCAGCTCATTGAGGAGCTGGTCGGGATGATCGAGGCGTCGGGTGGCTCTGTGGGACGTGCATAGGTGAGAGAGAATTGTTGGTGACGATCAGCAACAACCAGGTGGAGGCACTGGCACGGCAGCTTCTCTGGGAGCAGATCGACCGCTCACCTTGGTTTCGTGAGGAGTTGACCGATGCGGAGCGGCAGAGCCGAATTCAGCGCGAGGTCGACGCCTGGTGGCACCTCAAGGTAGAGGAGGCGGCACACCGGCTCCTTGACCATGCCGCGTATCGTGAGGCTGCCGAGTGACCCAAGCCTTGAGGGACTGGCTCCTGAAACTCCGAAAGGACACGCAAGGTGGATGATGTGAGCAGGGCTCTTGCCGATCCGTTTACACGTGCTCGCGTCGATGCCTTGATTGAGAGCTTCCGAATCCGGCGCGTGCGGATGCTTCCCTTGGACATAGCTGCCGCATTGACCGACGTTGGCCTGGACGCAGACGCAGCGAAGAGCCTTGCAGAGGTCGTACTGGCTCGACTCGGGGAGCGAGTTTCGCCTGCTGATGAGCTCGTTCTGCCGGTCGGCAGACCCGCCGCAGCATCGATCGCCCGAGAAGCGGTTTCATGGAAGTCCACGCGCGCTGCGCGCCGTGATGCCTGACCCGCTTTCCCGTACCCAGCGTACCGTGATGCTGCGCCGGATCGACCCGGAGCACAGCATGGCGCGATCCTACTCCCTCATGATCGAGCGCGATCTGTTCGGGACCGTGCGCCTGGTGCGCCATTGGGGCCGCATCGGCACCATGCAGGGACGCGAGTTGGCGCAAGACTTCGCCACTGAGGCGGAGGCTGTCGAGGCGCTGGAGCGGCTAGCAGCGGCCAAACGGCGGCGGGGGTATCAGGATCTGTAAGACGATGAAGGCGGAAACCACAAGCCCCGCACGGCCCTGAGGACCGGCGGGGCAGGTTGGTTCATCTAGCCAGGCCGGTACGCAACGCGACCCGCAGCGACGATGGGGCAGGAGCGGTTAAAGGTGCGTTGCGCTCGACCACTGCCGCTCGGAAGGGTATGTGGCAAGCTGAGAGGCAGGTGAGATGGCGCAGAACGATAAACCCAGGAGGCCGCAATGGATGATGAGGAGCGGCAGCGGTTGGCCATCGGGCTCATCCAGACCATCGCCATGCAAGCCGTGGAGCTCCCGGCCGATCAGCGCCCGGAGTTCGTCCGGCGTGCTGTGATGACTGTCCGGAGAGAATTCGAACGGAAGCACACCGCTGATCCAATGCTCACGGAAGCGACCGACAAACTCCAGGCGATGATTGAGGCCATGGTCCAGATCATCAAGGAATCCGGCGGCTCAATCGGACATGCGTAGGGCAAGGCTCAAACACGCGCATACGCCGTTGGCGGCAACGCAGCCGAGAGGGCTGGACGTTCCGCAGTTCGGGTAGGGGGCTTGATACCTACCGCCTAGAAGGGTTTTGGCAGGCCGCATCACCTGATGGTTGCCCGCAAAGACCTCTCCCAATGTGCTTAAGATAAGGACACTGCGAAGCGGCCCCTATCATCAATGCCTAGAATTAACGTAAATTCTATACCAAGTAAGTCCGGAACAAGCGCACGTCTGGTGTAAAAAATTGTATAAAACGACGCACTCCCTTCAGTAACAGGCAGAACGATCCTATATTTAGCTGGGCCTATACGCAGGTACAGGTCTCATGCCTCTGTACGGGGACGCGCAGGATGTCCGTCTACACCCGCGCCATGGCTTACTTCACGCCAGACTGGCGATGGATCGCGATCCTCGTGGGGCTTATCGGGATTTCCGTTGGAGTGGGCCTGCTCGAAGCTTGGCCCCTCGCCGTACTCGTCGACATCGTCCTCACGCAACAGCCAAGGGGAGATTGGATCCACGGCCTCTTTCTCTCGCTCCTGCCCGAGAGCAGGGTTGGGCAGATCGTCGGGCTCGTGCTCATCGGGCTCGCGCTGCAGGTCATCGGCGCCACTGCCTGGATGGCCCGCATGATGATCAACTATCACCTGAACTACCGCGGCACCACGAGAGTGCGCGCTGATCTCTTCTCGAAGCTGCAGGACCTCGGGCTGACCTACCACCGTGCCCGTCCACAGGGAGACGCACTCTACCGGCTGACCACGGACGCCTTCGGCCCATGGGGGATTATGGATCTGGTGATAGGCACCAGCGTCGCGGCCGTGACCGTCACGGTTATGGCGATCATCCTGCTCTCGCGAGAGGCGTCACTCACACTGGCCGCTTTCTCAGTGGCTCCCTTCATGATCTGGAGCAACTGGCGCTTCGGGCTGCGCATCCACCAGCGGGCCCTCGAGTCCAAGCAGATCGATGCTGATCTCACGAGCTGCATCCAGCAGGCCATCATCCGCATCCCAGTCGCTCAAGCCTTCCGCCGCGAGCCCCTGGAGTTTCGCCGCTTCAGTGGCGCGGTTGATCAGAGTGTCGGGGCCTTGCTGCGGCTCAACTGGCAGGAGCAGCTCTACCCCCTAGCACGTGACACGATCCTGGCAGTCGGTGGCGCTATCATCCTGGGCTATGGCGGGTACCTAGTCTACCGCGACCAGTTCCTCCAGCCAGTCCAAGGCGGCATGACAGTGGGGGTGCTGATCATCTTCCTCGACTATGTTCGTAAGCTCTGGGATCCGCTCAAGTGGCTGACAGAGTTCGTCGCCAAAGTCAGGGTCTTCGAGGCCGCTGCCCGTCGGGTGTTCCAGGTACTGGATACACCGGAGCCCATCAGAGAGGCACCGGATGCTGTCGCTTTGCCGGTCCGGCCCCGCACTCTGAAGCTCGATCACGTCGGCTTCCGCTACCGGAAGGGGCAAGGGATTCTGCGTGGGATTTCAGCTGAGATCCACCCTGGCCAAATGGTTGCCTTCATCGGCCCGAGCGGGACCGGCAAGAGCACGCTGCTGGCACTGATGATGCGCTTCTATGATCCGAGTGCCGGCTCGTTGTCGCTGGACCGGGTGAACTTCCGGCATATGCGCCTGTCGGATCTGCGCGCCCACATGGCTCTGGTCAGCCAGGATCCGTTGCTCCTGCCGGAGAGCATTGCTGCCAACATCGCCTACGGACGCCCAGGAGCCAGCCCTCACGAGATCACCCAGGCGGCCCACCTTGCTGGAGCAGGAGCCTTCATTGAGGCCTTGCCCGAGGGCTATGACACGGTGCTCACAGAAGGAGGACGGAACCTTTCGGGCGGGCAGCGCCAGCGGATTGCCATTGCACGGGCGCTGGTTGCGAACACACCGTTCCTGATCCTGGATGAGCCCACAAGCGCCCTTGACGCGAAGCATGAGGAGCACCTGATCCAGACGCTTCTGTCGCTGCGGGGGCTTTGCACGATCGTGCTGGTCACGCACCGGTTGCAGTCGGTGACCTCGTGCGATCGGATCTTTGTCATGGAGGCCGGACGGATTGTCGAGCAGGGGACCCACTCGGAACTCTTGGCTCTGCAGGGCAGCTACGCTGACCTGCGGTCAGCATCCGGTGAAGCACTGAACCCACAGACGGCCTAATCATCCGCGGCGCTCGAAGGCAGAGGCTCCGGCATGGGTTGAGAGGGCCTTGTTGGGCTGCCAGTTCCTGAGCTAGGAGGTCGTAGACAGGCCAACGTCCGTCCAGATTGACGCCTCCCAGGAGGCCGGTGTGGCAGTGCGTTCATCTTCCCTGCCGGGGTAGTCGGTGATTGGGTAGATAGTGGGAGTTGGTGTCGCGACCACAACGCCCGTGTCTTTGTCCGCTCGTCAACGAAGTCGTCCGGTAAGGTCGAACGGCAACTCCGGGTTTGATGGAACGCTGGTCCCTCTGAGCCGAACTTACCGATCGCACCCATTGCTGATGAACGCCTAATCCCTGGGGTGCGGATTATCCCGAAGGTGACGGAACTAGCTGCCGAGAGGCAGGTTGATAGGGTATGCTGCAGCGCAGCATGACGCACTTTGCAGGCTGCATGTTTGGAGCCGATCCCAGCTGCAGACGTGCACCATCCGCAGGGCCGAGCGTAGTGTTCCCGGCCCCTCCCAACCTCACTCACCCGAGCCACAGCGGACCTGAGGGCGCGCTTCCCTGAACCGTGGGCAGCGAGCGCCAACAGCCGGTTTGTTGCTCGCCTCCAAGGGAAAACCATGTCCATCCGACAGCTGATCCAGACCAGTCCGACCAAGGCCAATGAACTCTTCGCCAGGCTCGTCGATACGTCCGACAGCGCGGTCAAGACACGTGAGAGGCTGTTTTCCGAGCTGAAGGAAGAGTTGGAGCTCCTGGCCAGCCTCGAGGAGAAACACCTCTTTCCGGTGCTGAGAAAGCACAGGGAAACCAAGGGCCTCGTCGCTGACGCCCTCCAGGATAACAGCCAAACCCGCAAGCTTCTGGCGGATCTGGAACAGACGCCGAAGAACGCCGAGGAGTTCGCCAGCAAGGTGACTGAGCTGAGGAAAACCTTCCAGCAGCATGTGCGTGATGAGAAGAAGGAGCTTCTTCCGGCCGTCCTCAAGGCTCTGAGCGACGAAGAGATGCAAACCATCGTCGAGAACATCGAGGGCGAGAAGGCGGAGATCGAGGAGGCCAAGCGCGCCGAGGCCGAGCAGCGCCGGGCTGCCGCAAGGCAGGACCGCGAGCAGGCTGAAGAGGAGGCTGCACAAGCCCGGCAGACGCAAACAGACGCGCGTCACACGCGTGAGGCCGCCCGGCGGACCGTTGATGCGGTGGCCCGCAGCGGCGAAGCTGTGGCGGAGAACTCACGCAGTGTGGTCCAGAGTGCAGCCGAGACCACTCAGAGCCTCGCGACAGCACCTCTGAGAACTGGCTCCCTCTTCCTCGACGTGATGCTCGGCATGTGGGCCCCCCAGCAAGGTCGCTCGGTTGGCTTCGCTGCGAACGCGCAGTTGTCTTCTGAGGGCGAGCAGATCATCCCCCTCGCGGAAGAGACGCTGGTCGTGGGCAAGCACACGGTGAACCGCGGAACAACCCGCGTGCACCGCTATGTCGTCGAAACACCTGTGGAGCAGGAGGTGTCCTTGGCTGAGGAGCGCGTGGTGGTGGAGCGGCGTCGGCCCGCCACAGACGCTGTGACGGGAGAGACCTTCACCGAGGTCACCATCGAGATGATCGAGACGGCTGAGGTGCCGGTGGTGGCGAAAGGGGTGAGAGTGAGAGAGGAGGTTGTGATCCGCAAGGAGCGCACGGAGCGTGTCACCACGGTCCGGGACACAGTCCGGCGGGACGAGATTGAGATCGAGCGCTCTGATGTGGAGGAGCATTCCTCCAGGAAGCGGCCTGCCCTCGCCTACAGCCATCGATAAAGCGGCCTTTCTCATCTGGCGCTGATCCACGGTGAGCTGTCTCACCGTAGTCTGCTTCTGACTCAAGCCTTCAGGCCCGCTCGGCTTTGCCGCAGCGGGCTTTCGCATATCCTGGAAGGGTATATCCCAAGGAGACAGGCCAGTGCGTCAGTACTGATCCGTTCCCTCGCTGTCGTCCTCGACATGACCAGCGGGTGGGAGGCTACCGATGTCGATCCGGACCAATTCCGTGGTCTGTGTGCCGTCGCTCACCTCAAGCATGACGGCCTTGCTCTTGAACTCGACCCGGACGCTGATCTCCGAGGCCGGATCGCTCACGCCCCGACGAAGGATTTCGGCCTTTTCTTCCGGGAGCACGCGTTCGAAGGCCGACAGCCACTCACCAGCGGCCGTAGCGAGCGCGATGATCAGGTCGTGATTGGCGGCAGGTGTGCTGCTCATAGCGGTTCATCCATAGGCAGCACACCCTTTGGTCAGCTAAGGGCGTGCTATCCTATCTCGGGGATAAGATAGAGAGGCCAGCGCGACTTCGTCAGGCGGAGGGCCTGCAAGTAGGCTAAAGCGCGTTCCTGCTTGGTTATGCTTCACGCCCTTCAAATCTTCTGTCTCGGAATATTTTGTCCCGCTGAAATTGGACTTTCTCAGTTTGATTCGGTTGAAGCTGCCAGTTGAAATTGGGAAAGGCCGGGCGCTGGTACATCCGCAGTCGCCCGGCCCCTAACGGTGCCTAGAGGGCACCGATCACGATAGCCGCCAGGGCAGCCAAGCTCGCCGCAAAGCAAGGATGACTCCCGCCCAGGATGAGTGAGAGGGCGTGCTATCGGCGACCTGAGAGCTTTTCCCGCGATTGGCCGGATCACGAGCCAATAGTTCGAATGGAAAGGGGTGCTGGCACATCGGCTACATCAATCAAAGCCAAGCTTAGCCGCAGTCGTCTGCTCCGCCGACGCACAAGGCTAAAGCTTCAGGATCTTTCTGGATGGCGACTTTCTCGTTGTCTTCCGCCAAAGGTCCGATCATTGCGATTAATAGATTGTTAACCTGGCTTGGCGCACGCTGTTGTTGCCCTTCTTGGGCGTTTCCTCCCTAAACTTCGGGCCGCTACCAACAGCGGCCTTTTTGTTCACGGGGGGAGTGGGGGAGGTCAGCTGATGCACCTCAATATTTTTGATCCTCGCACCGGAACGCGAGTGATGCTTACGGTCACTCCTAAACCGCTGTCTGTACAGCAAGCCCGACGACAAGTGCTGCGCAAGCTCGATAAATTAGAGGCCGCACAAGATCGTCGTTAAAACAACGGCGCCAGCACTGCCTCGGCCACCAAGGAGAGAGCAGCGCCAAAGGCGGGGCCGGGTGGGTCATGCTGTGCCCCCATGGCGATCCAATCGTTCACCCCTCGTCTTCCGCGGCCCAGGTCACCTAGCCTGTTCCTTGGGAAGCCGAACATGCTCAATGCTGCGAACGACAACCTCGACCCGCACGCGCCTGCCGGCTGGAATGGCTCACTTTGGGCTTCGTCGTCATCACGACACTTGCCATTGCCCTCCTCGGGTTCTGAAGAGGGCGCTGGCTCTCGATCGCCACAAGGGCAGGCGCTATCGACGCGGAGCTGGAAAGACCGCGCGCTCGGCGTAAAAGGGTTTTTTGATTGAGCTGCTGATTGCGTGAGCGCGCGCGGAACCTGGCCCGGTTCCTTATGGCGCGATCCTCGCCACACGGTGTTTGCCCCGCAGCATCCATGCCGCAATCCGCACGGTCTGAAGGCTGCACCCGACGCGACGGGCAATCTCGCGGTAGCTCAGATCCGTTGCCTTCAGGAGTTCGGTCGCTTGCGCCTGTTTGGTCATTCGCGCATCCCAGAAGATCTCTGATCTGCTGTTGAAATCGGTTGAGGCTGCCGATCCCGGTCTTTCAGGTCGCAACGGTTTGGACCGAGCATAGAGAACCGGCGGCCGTCAGCGAAAGGAATGCAGGCGACCACACGAGGTTACCCCCCAACCCCTGCCCTCATGTGGTCTAACCGCTGATGGCCAGGGTTAGGGCAACCGTCAGCGGCTAGGATCATCCTAACGCCTGATCGCGGAGCATCACGGACTGGGTAAAAGAAACCTTACCGAGCAACCCTAACGTCTAGGGGCAGTGGACTGGCTTGCAGGTTTGCTTCAGACAATTGGGCGGACGGCAAGCGCTTGGTTGGGGGGTGGGAGCAAACGCTCGCCGTCCTAACCACCACCTCGTGAGCCTCCTCGCAGAGATAGTGGCTGGCGTCATCGTGCGCGCCCTCGATTTTGCTGTCTACTAATCCTCAAATTGTAAAGCGAAGAATCCACACACGATCAAATACAGGCAAGCTTGTTGCCCGAACGTCTAATCAGCGTGGCTGGAAGGGGCCTGCTACAAACCTTTGTAGATCGAAGCGGCGCCGGCTGAATTGGGGGATGAGGCAAGGCGCTCCGGATCCAGGAGAGAGTCACCTGATCGGGGTTGGCGCGGATGTACCGCCAGCCCCGCTTTCTTTTGTGCCGCACACGTCAGCCAAAAAGCGGTCACCGACGACCGCCACCCGAAGTCTTGGGTGACCGGTGAGGAAAGCCGGTACACGGAGTGGGCTGGATGGGGACTAGAGGTCTTCGCTCCGGACGACCACCCGTCCATCCGGCTCGACCTCGCCATCCTGGTACTTGCGAAGCGCCGCCTCAGAGAGGCGCGCCTCGTGTTCCCGACAGGCGGCGAAGAGATCGTGCTCGGACAAAGCCGTGCTCTGCGTCAGCGCCTCAATGGTAGAGCGGGGCACCAGAAAGGGGTCATGGCGATCCTGCCAGATCCAGACGACATCCCGGTCCGGATCATAGCGCATTGTCGTCTCGATCTTCATGACCGCCTCCCGCGATTGAGGAGACGGTATCGTGCTCTCGCATTAGGGCGCAATCGGAGAGGCAATGCTGGCTGGTCACAGAAGGGTATACCCCACAGAGACAGCTCGATGAGACACTTTCCGCGTCTTATTTGGGTCGGTTTCGGCATTCTGAGGCGCCATAAAGCCAAGGTCTAGAACCAAACGAGACATACAGCCCCTTATGAGCCCCTCCGAGCAAACCTGGTCGGAGGGAGTTCCGGTCAGTTCCTCGGCGGTTGAGGCGGGCTCGGGCGGATTGATGAGGCTGCGAAATTTTCTGGAAACCTGCGGCGTCACATGCAGCTAGCCCCTGCCGATGAACGTCCCCGCGAGGCCCAAAAGGCGACCCTCCCCCCACCTCAGATCCCGCGTCGGATGCGGTCGATGAGAGGCTCGGGCTCCCCTCCCTTTGATCTGTTCCTCACACGGGTCGGATAGATTGCTATTTGGAGCTACAAGTGCCGGTGCATCTGCGGTCGCACAGGCCTTGGGTTGGCGGCCTTCATCGGGCGCCACCAGCTAGTCGAAGAGCCCGATCCCAAGCCGCACAAACGCATAGCCGAGCCATAGCATCCAGGTGATGGTCAGCAGGGCACCAAGCCCGATCAAGGCAATGAGTACCCAACCTCCCTTTTCTCGGACGGTACTCCGCTCAGCGGCTGGCGAGATCTTCATCGTCGCCGGCGAAGGAGGAACAGGTTGACCCTCATCATTCTGTGGATCGCGGTCGGAGGGGGTACTCATCAAGACAACTGTGGCTACGCCTTACTTCACGCGACTTGGGCGGACGGCAGGGCGCTGCAAGCCGAGGAAGGATGCGATGCCCCACCGTCCTGACCACAGCCCCAGGACCAGCAAGAGCCATGGCTGGCATTGATCCTGCCCGATCTGGCTTGAGGCGTCTTCCTGCCACAGGAGCATCCTGCGTTATCGATTGGCAGGACAGGACTCAGACCGACAGGGCCGTGATGGTCAGCCAAATCCGCTACACGCGAGTCCTATAGACCAGACCATCCGCAGATGACGGCTCCACCCCAACCTATAGGATCGGCAGTGTTTCCTCTTGAGTGTTCTTCCTTCCTGAAAACAACTTCCAACCCCGTTTCGGCGGGGTTCTTCTTTGGCGGCTGAGGCGACCGCCTCGAACAGCGGCCTCGCTATAGTCAGAACAATCAGAATGTGCGCGAGCGCACATCCACACTGCCCAAGGGATCTAGCTTCTCTCCTGAGCACTTCAGTTGCGTACCCCCTAATGCAACGAAGGATACGTCTCATGAGTAGCGATCTCCTCACCGCTTATCTGTGCGGATCGGCAGCCCTGGTACTCGGAACAGCGACTTGGCTCGTGCGCGCGTGGCCGCTGCTTGGGTAAGGGCCGCGGAGGCCATCAGAAAAGCCCGACCACGATAGCAAGCCCGAGCGCGAAGGCCGCGACGAGGGCGGCAGCGGGCATCGTCATTACTGCTTAGCTGGCTCGAGCTTCTTGATCGTCTTGGCGCGGCTGGCCCGCTCCCGGTCCCACTTCTTCACGATGTCGGGCGGGATCTGAGCCCATCGGTAATGAGCACGCCGTGCCTCGTCGCCCTTCAGAAACTTGCCCGGTCCACCGCAGTAGCCGAAATCAGGCTCGTGGCTCCGGTCGTACTGCTCCCGCCACCACGGCATCAGCTCGCTTAGCTCTTCCTCATCGAGGAGCCCGGCCTTGTAGAGTGCCACCGTCTCGTCGTCGTAACCCGGCCACGGGATCGTCGCTTCGTATTCCCACCATTCCTCTGGCCGGCGTCCGGCTCGGGTCTGGGCTAGTATCCGCTCGCGATGCCGCTCCCACCGCTCGAATGAGACCGGGCGGTCCTCCCAAGGGCGTGGGTAGTCGTCTATGACCTTCCGCTTGCGGCGCTTAACGGGCATCGGGCTCTCCGAACTCTTCCAAGGCCCACGGCTCGTCGCGCACATCCGTTGGCTGCCAAGTGTCGAGGTATCGCCGGCCGTAGCGTGCCCATGCCTCTTGGGCGGCCGGCCGGAATTCCGGGGTGTGCTCCCTATGGCCCCACCCCGCTTCGTCGAAAAAATCATACCCGCACTGAAACACCTGTTCCCATGCCGCCAGCATCGCCACGTCATCAACCCGGCGCTTCCCGTTCCTGCGCTTCACGGGCATGGCGTCACCTCCTGTTTGACCGCAGGGCCGGTGGGCGGGAGCGCTCGGCCGGCGGCTCCACGTCGAGGTCGAGTTCCCGGATCAGCCGGGCGAAGGCGAGCCGGGAGTCTCGCTCTACCGCCGCCTCAGGCCTCAGAACGGGATCGCCAAAGCGGTTCTGGTAGGTCAGCCCGGCATCGTTGAGCACCTGGCGGGCCTGCTGCGAGCGATCCCACGCCTCGCCGGCGAGTTGGAGCAGACGAAGGTGATGCGGCTCGAGTTCGTAATCTTCGATGACGCTCTTCCACCATTGCTGGGTCGCGAGCGTGAGGTGAGCCGGAGGTTGTGGATGTCGTTTCATACTCATGAGATCAGCCTCAAAATCTGATTTGAACGGGGGCAGGCTTCGTGAAAACGGAGGGGCAGCACCGGTCGGGGCTCCCCAGGTCTCCAACTTTTGACCCGCGCCCCCCTCGACGATGTCACCGAGTAGGCGGATCGTATTTGCGTGGGGGTGACAGGTAGTGACGCCGATGTATGGCGATCCAGGCCACCCTTCGAACAACAACCGACCTCCTTCAGACGGACGGAAGATCGGGCTCCTCATCCTTGTGGCTGTGATCGTAGCCATAATCATCGTTGTTGTAGGTCCGCTTCTGTTTTGAAAAGCATTGTCGGTGTTGCCAGTCACTGGCGCTTTCCTTTCTGCACACGGCGGCCGGCATAGGCACGCCCACCACGATGGTGCGGACGTCGGGCGCCGTCATTGCCATATCGCGCCTCCCTGATCGTTCGGTGTGGGTTGCTGCGGCAGCACCAGCACGGGCCGCCCGCCGTGGCGGAGGTCGATGGCGCGTTGCAGCTCGTCGCCCGACAGATCGGGCCACTGGTCGAGAATGGCGCGAAGCAATGCGCCGCGGTCGGCGCGAGGGTGGCGGCGGATGAAAGTCGCGACTTCGGTGATGCGGTCAGTCATGGCTTTTCCTCATGATTTCGTGCCGCCGTACCGCCCGTACCTCCCCTAGGGATGGGAGAGGTACGGTACGGTGAGAACTACGGTTTCGTACCGCGAGCCGTACCGCGTGGTACGGCAACAATTTCAAGGAGTTGCGGAAAAATCGTACCGCTTCGTACCGCACGATTGAAACGGCCAAGCCCGTACCGCTTTTCGTACCGCTTTTTGGGGCCGGTTTAGCCATAGGTCGCCCCGGCTGCGTCGCGGTTGTATTTGGCCTTTTTGGCTGCGCTCTTGCCCTTCTCGGTGAGGTCGTAGGAGCCGCGCAGCGCGGTCACGAGCTTCTCCTTCTCCAGGCGCTTGAGGGAGCGGACCACCTTCGACTTGTAGGGCTCGCCCTTCTTGTCGAGCCACCGCAGCGCCGTGGCTATCGCCGCCAGGGATAGATGCCCGTCCACGCTCTCCAGAAGCAGGATCAGAAGCGCGTCCTCATCGGTACGCTCCTGCGAGGCGGCTGCCTGTTGCTCAATGGCCGTGAGCGCCCGCGCAATGACAGTCGGGACAGGGCGCCCCTTGCTGTCCTTCAGCGCCGCCGCGGTGACGTTCCATTGCTCGAAGGCCATCGGCTCAAAGTCAGGACCGCGAAACTTCCCCTGCCAATGGAGCGTGGTGGTGGTGCCGCTCCTGGCGGCGGTCAGGTTGCCGTCCACCTCGTTCAGGAAGGCACCGCCACCGCGGGGAAGCAGGTTATCGGCCGACGCGTTCTTGACGGGGTGACAGAGTGCCAGGACGGTCGGGCCGCCGGGGAGCGTCGCTAGATTGCGGAGCCGCCGGGCGTGCGCTCCCATCTGCACGTTGTCGTTCTCGCCGTCGCCGGGGAAGTAAGCGGCCGACGTGTCGATGATGACGAGGGCAGCGCCGCAAAGGGCTTCGACTTCCTCCCGAACCCGCGCCTCCAACTCATCGATGCTGAAGACGCCGGGGATGAAATGCACGTCGATGGTCTCGATGTCGAAGCCCATGTGCTCCGCCATCGCGATCCAGCGCATCCGAATGTCGTCAGGGTTCTCGCCCGCGAAATAGATCACCCGCCCCTGCTCGACTAGCCGCCCGCTCATTGAACGGCCGAGGGCTGTCGAAGCGGCCAAGAGCAGGGCGATACCTGTCTTGAGGCTCCCGGTCCCGCCAGTCAGCGAGTAGCAAAACCGGCGCTGCAGAATCCCATCCCACTGATAATCCGGCGGGATGAAGTCGCGAACGAAGTCACTGCTTGATTTGATGATCCGCCCAGGCGGGGTGCTCTCCTGCTTAGTCCCGAATTTCTCCTCCGCGGTCGTGACGATCTGCGGAATACTGTCGAACCGTGGATACCACCGCAGCCCGTCGCGCCGCTCGGGCGGCACTTGCTCCATGATCGCGCGTAGAAAGTTCACCACCGCGCCCGGCGTCATGCCGCTGCGGATCAGCCGAGCTGACAGAGGCACAAGGGACGGGTGATACTGCTCCCCCGACGTGATGTTGGCGATCAATTCCGCCGTCGGACGCGGGTCCTGGCGGTCCTCGTGCTGGCCCTCGTCTGCTGTTCCGCCATGGGCTTGGGTTCTCTCCGGTCGAACCCGTTCGAGCAGCTCCAGGGCGTCACGCACGTCAATCTCGTTCTCAGTTATTGAGACGATCCGCGCCAGTTTCGGCTCGTTCTTCCGGTGCCAGGAGCCCGGCCAGCGGATCGGGTGCACGATAGTGACGTTCGTGGTGTCCGCGCCGACGAATTCGGCCGCGATCCGCCGGGCCAGCTTAAGTCGGGAGAGATCCTCACCTATCGCCGGCTCGTTCAAGCGCCAGTGAAGGTGCACCTTGTCCTGGCACTCGCCCGTCTCTGGGTCAGTCCAGACGCCACCTGAGGCCGCAGTGATGGTTGCCGGCCCGAGGAGACCTTCAAGCTTTTGCCTTGCCTCATCGGGACGCTGGTCGCAATCGACGGACAGGGTGTAGCCTTCCGTTAGGTTAACCTCCTTTGCGTTCCGCCCATCCTTGAACCCACCCAGCGGAGGGCAGAACACGGCGCGCCTATCACAGTCGGCCGCGCGCTGGGCTTGCGCGATAGCGGCCTCGATGACGGGCACGAGCCCGTGGCCGTTCACCTTTACGGGGTTGATGCTAAGGGCTTCCTCCTCTTCCCCATCGTCGGGGAAGATGCGAAGCGAGATCGTCTGCCCATCCGAGGCATAGCGGAACACTGCCTCCGCAAATGTGCGGATTTGGTCGCCGTCAACAATGAGTCGGGTCATGGCCGGTGCTCCCGGATTGCCGTCTCGATCTTGCTCTCGTAGTCCCGCACCTTCGGCATGGCGGCGGCCTTGGCGTTCCACAGCTCCTCTACGGCTGCCTCGGGGAGATCCGTCTCGGCATCGGGCGGGCCTTGGATGAAGATCCTCAGACGGGCGCCGGGGGCGATCTGTCGGACAAGCGTGAACCACGTCAGACCGGGTAGCGGCTTGCGCATTTCCGGGCTCATGAGCTGGTTGATCTCGATCTCTTGCCGGAAGCAGCGGCGGATGCGGTAGGACCGATCAGGCCGGCGCTCGAAGAAATTGCGGTCGGCGCCGAGCAGAACGTCCAGCTCGTCGCCCAGGCGCTTGATCCTGCGCTTGGTCTGACGCGAGAGGCCGAGGTCGGGCGCGGTGTGACGGGGCTCAGTCATGGGCAGCCTCCCCCGTGGTGAGGGCGACCCAGGCCGCTTGAAGTGCGATTTTGAAGGCGCTATTTTCTCCGTTGTCAGCCGCCACAGCAGACATAACCGGAGCCCAGGAGCGCCTTGCGCCCTGGGTTTCGAGCATTTTGGGCATGGTTCACGCTCCGACTTGAGCGGACGTAGCCCGGCTCTCTTGGCGGCCGCGGGCCGCCCAATCGTTTATGTCGCCCAGGTCGTAGACCACGCGGCGCGCGCCGAGCCTCATGTATGGAGGCCCGCTGTCGGTTAGGCGCAACTTGTCGAGGAGAGACTTGGAGATCTTTAGATGCGCGGCAGCTTCGCGCGCGGTGAGAAATTGGCATGACATGGCAATGCACCGAGGTTCGGAGCTTTTGCCTGTGGGTCGGTTACCCCTGTCGGTAACCCGCCACCTTCCCCCGACCGGCACTAACGTCGGGGAAAGTCCCACTACCCGTGGAGGGGCCGGGTCTACTGTTGCCGCGCATAAAGCCGCGCAGCTCACCGGCGCTCGAAACATAAAGATAGGCAATGAGCGCCGATGCTTCAACGGGGCGCTCAGTATTATCTAGCGCCACCGCTGTCAGGCGCGGCGTGGGGCGTCGTGTAGGCCCTATGAGCCCTTTCGGCCACATGCGCGAGGGAATGCGGTGCGGGTGGTCTAAGCCAATTGACCTAAGCCAAGGGAGGGCGCACGTTTCCGTCAGTGGTATGGGGGACGTGCCGCTACTCCTCGAAGGAGGAAAGAGCCGGTGATGGGGGATTCACCGGCTCTTTCCGTTCCGAACGAAGGCTCGATTGACCTTCCGTCACCAGCGTTGCACGCTGGCCTTGGCGGCTCATCCCCGTCACTCACTGGACGGAATGGGAAGAGTTGGGTCACCCCCCGCCCCGGCTCTTCTCATTTCCAGCTTTCAGGAGACCGCTGAGCGACCTAGCAGCTGGCCGCCCAACCCAGCGCATCGGGCGGCGGTCTAGCGCATCATCCCATTCGGCGTATCATCAGGGTGTCGAGTCTTCTTCGACATATCCGTCCAACTCAGCCCCGCTCCGGCGGGGCTCTTCGTGAGCCAGAGCCCAGGACCCTGGTTGACGCTACGGAAGCACCGGCGCACGATGACCTCGGCGGTGAAGAGCTGCCGGTCTTCTCCTAGACGTTGAGGAACAGGAAGGGCTGGGGGCATCAAACCACCCCGGCTCTTCTCATTTCGGGCCTTTGCTCGTGTTCGTGGAACGGTCGCCATTATCACAGGTTGGTTCTGCAACTCGACGCGCTATGGCCGGCCTGATCACCCGAGACCGGAGCCTAGAGGCTCCTGCGGCGAACCAAAGGCCCTGCTGGCAACGGCGGGGCCTTTCGTTCGCCAATGACCTGGCTGCGCGACATCGCCAACGCCTGCCACAGGAGACAAAGCGCTGAGAGGTCAATCAGCGCCAGCGAAAGTCGTCGGCGCGGCCGGGACGCGGGGTCGGGGCGACGCCCTCGCGGAAGGTTTTCTGCACTGCGGCGGCAGGCCCGCCTTCGAGGCGCGGCGCGCTCGAGATCAGGGTGCCGCCGGGGGCCGTCTCGGGCCGCGTCAGGGGCACGACCGGGCCGGCGACGGGCTTCTCGGGGAC
>JAESFH010000206.1_pt1 | contig 34356 bp, 35 predicted proteins | sample 9269381 | NCBI WGS metagenome assembly JAESFH01 (sample SAMN14504062, study PRJNA617094) | algae metagenome | isolation source: Aphanothece sp. CMT-3BRIN-NPC111 and co-occurring heterotrophs from well... | place: USA: Clark Mountains Wilderness, California | collected 2010-04-18
CAGGGTCAGCGCCAGCAAGATCTGCTCCTTCGCTCCCAGTCCGAGCGCGAGCGGCTGGCCCAGAACGATGGAGACGACCGCTACCGCCGGGATCGTCAGGCCGATACTCGCAAGCGCCGATCCGAGGGCCAGGTTCATACTGGTCTGCAAGCGGTTGAGCCGGGCGGCCCGCAAGGCTGCCAAACCCTCGGGCAGCAACACCAGCGCGGCTATGATGATGCCCACCACCGTCTTCGGAGCGCCGACCTGCGCCACACCTGCCTCCACTGTGGGCGTGAGAACCTTGGCCAGACCCACCACGGCCACCAGCGCAGCGAGCAGCAGCCCGGCGCTCGCAAGCGCGGCTGTGCGCGAGGGTGGCGGGAGGTGAGCCTCCTCATTGCCGAACTCCTCCACAGGCAGGAAGTAGTCACGGTGGCGTATGGTCTGAACGAACACGAAGGCCCCATAGAGCACCAAGGATACAACCCCCGCGAACGCGAGTTGCGAGGTGCTGAACATTGGGCCGGCGGCACTGGTGGTGAAGTTCGGCAGAACAAGCGTGAGCGTGGTCAGGGCCGCCAGCACAGCCAGTGCGGCATTGGCTCCTGCGACCTGGAAACCCTGCTCGTGGTGGCGCACGCCACCCGCAAGAAGGCATGCTCCAACGATGCCGTTGCAGACGATCATGACTGCGGCAAAGACCGTGTCACGCGCCAGCCCTGCGGTATCGTCCTTGCCGCCGAGCATAATGGAGACAATCAACGCCACCTCGATCACCGTCACGGCGAGAGCGAGAACGAGCGTGCCGAAGGGTTCCCCTACCCGATGCGCCACGACCTCGGCATGGTAGACCGCTGCAAATACAGTCCCGAACACAGCCACGCCGGCGGCGACGGCCAGGATGCCGCTCAAGCTCGTGATGCTCGTTGCGACCAAGAGGATCCAACCCAGTGCGGGCCACGTCCAAGCCCACCAAGGCATTCGCTCTGCTGTGACGGCCGCCATTTCTGAGTTCCCCTTGATCCGCGCGTGGGTCGAAACACGAATTCTGGCCAGAAGGCTGTGGAGCAGACTTCCGGAAGGATCTGCACCCGGAGGTCCGCGCCTTCCGCAAACTACAGCAAGGGGGACAGGAGCCTGGCGGTCGAGTCCCGCAGCCGGATCAGCGCCGATCGGCTCTCGTACTCCCCGCGCTGGAACGAGCTGCAGGCCTGACGATCCCGCTCGAACGCGGCCTCCAGCTCGCCAGCAAGCTGGGTGTCGTAGATGACTGCGCTGATCTCGTAGTTGATGCTGAAGCTGCGGATGTCGAGATTGGCCGAGCCGATGGAGCAGACCTCACCATCGATGCTCAGCGTCTTGGCGTGCAGGTAGCCCTGCTCATAGAGGTGAACCCGCACGCCGGCTGCCGCGACCTCCGCAAGATAGGTGTTCGCGGCCCAGTAGGGCGCCTGGTTCAGACCCTCTCCGCGGTCACTCACCATCACCTCGACCTCAACTCCCGACAAGGCTGCCGACTTGAGCGCCTCCGCGATCGTGGGATCGAGGACAAAGAAGGGCGATTGCAGCCGGACCCGGTGCTGAGCCGAGACGATCATGGCAAAGTAGAGCTGCCGGATCGCCCGCCACTCCGAGTCCGGTCCGGAGGTGAGGATCTGGACCGGCACATAGGATCCCTCGTCCGGCACCTCGTCGCTTCCTCCATGTCTCGGGAACTCCGGGGGTGCGAAGAGATCCTCCTTCGTGGCATTGTACCAGTCCGTCATGAAGATGGCCTGGAGCACCGCCGCCCCCTCGCCCTCGATCCGGACCTGCGTGTCGCGCCAGTGGTCGAAGTCCGGACCACCGTCGACGTGCTCTTGCCCGATGTTCATGCCGCCCGTGTAGCCGATCCGCCCATCCATCACGGCAATCTTGCGGTGGTTCCGGTACGAGATCGTGTGAATCCGGGAGAGTCCCGAGACGGGGACAATCCGGGCTCCGGCCTCTTCGAGTTCCTGCCGGTAGCTCCGGGTCAGCTGCAAGAGGGACCCGAAGGGATCATAGAGCAAGCGCACCGCCACCCCGCTGCGGGCCCGTTCCAGCAGGATCTCTTTGAGTTCCCGGGTGAACGGGTCGTTGCGCCAGATATAGTACTGCAGGTGGATCGAGCGGCGAGCCGCTTGCAGATCAGCCACCAGGCTCGGGTAGTGCGTCGATGCATCCTGCTGGATCGCTACCCTGTTGCGGGTCGTGAGCACGGAATGGGAGTTGCGGCGCGCCAGCGACATCAGGCGACGGCGGATCGGGCTCTGCCGCTCCAGCCTCACGATCTCCTCGTCCTGCCGTTGCAGCAGCGGGGCCAGCAGGGGGCCTGCCGTGGCCGCCAGGTTCTGGCGCACCAGCTTGCGCTCGCGGCTGAAGGCCTTCCGGTCGCGCCCAAACAGGACATAGATCGCAAGCCCGAGGCCAGGCAGGCCCAGGAACAGGAGCATCCAGGCCATCGTAGCCTGCGGGCGTCGGTTCTCCAGCACAATGAAGATGCCTGTGAGCAGCGCATAGGCGGCAAAGAACCAGCCGAGAGCCGAGGTCCACGTCATACGGGAGCTTCCATGAGGTCCAGCGCTGGCTGGTGTGGCACCGATGGTCTGGGTACAGGTTGAGGCAGAGACAGCTCCCGTCATAGAGGCGGCGCGATGAACAGCCGAGGCCCAGCCGTGCAACGCATTCCCCCGGGCGATCGGCGCATATTCCGGCCTCGCACAGCGCGCCGGCCGACACCGATCGTGATCTCGCGGCTGACCTGGAACCTGCTCGCAGCCGGCGGCTTGGCCTTGCTTGCCCTGCTGCTCTGGACGGTGCCGACGATCCCGGCCGTCACCCTGGCGGGCTTCGTCGTGGCGCTGGTGTTGTCTTTTCCGGCCAACTTCTTGAGCCGGTTCATGCCTCTCAGTGCGGCCATCCTGCTGTCGTTCCTGATCCTGCTAACAGTGGTGCTGCTGGCAGCCTACGTCATGGTGCCCATCCTGCTGTCGCAGGTCGGCGCCCTCATCACAGCCTTTCCTGATCTCGTGCAAAACCTGGAGCGCTCGCTCATCCGGGTGTTGAGCGCGCTGTATCGGCGGGATCTGCTGCCGGATCCCCCTGAGGTCGTGGCAGCCCGCCTGGCATCAGACCTCCGGGATAGCTTGGGCGTCATCACGGACAACATGCTTGGACGGACCGTGGGGCTGGTCTTTGGCACCTTCAGTTGGGCTCTCACCCTCTTTGCCGTGATCTTCATCGCGGCGTCGCTTTTGGCCAATGCGCGTTCGTTCAAGGCCACCTACCTGACCTGCGTGCCCCAACGGTATCGCCACGACGCCCTCGAGTTCTGGGATGCGCTGGGCCGAGCTTTGTCTCGATATCTCGGTGGACTCGGTCTCGTTCTAGCGATCCAGGGAGCCCTCTCCGCGACCGCGCTATTCCTCATCGGCGTCCCTTATCCGCTGGCGCTGGGGGCGTGGGTCTCGATCACGGCAGTGATCCCTTATCTCGGCGCCTGGATCGGCGCCGTTCCGGCGCTTCTGGTGGCGTTCTCGATCTCGCCTGGCACGGCCGCTATGACAGGCCTCCTGTTCCTGGGCATCCAGCAGCTGGAGGGGAATGTGCTGACGCCTCGGATCCAGGCGCAGACCATCAAGGTGCCCTCGATCCTCATCTTCTTAGGCGTCATAGCTGGCGGCGCCTTGGCGGGGCTTCTTGGCGTGCTCCTCGCTGTGCCGACGCTCGCGACCCTTCGCGTGGTGTTCGACTTCTTCCGTGCTCGCTTGGTTGTCGCCCCAAGAGTGACCTCCTAGCAGGTGCGGCGTTTGACATGCCCACGTTACCTGGCCTGGGAATCCGGGACTTCCGTGCCGGAGGTCCAAAGCGAAAGCTTAAGCGGGCTGATGGCAGCCGTAGATGCTCCCGCGAGCTGTGCAGGATTTGTGCGTTTCGCACGTGCGAGGCGCAGACCTCGTGCCTCCGCTCGACTGTTCCATTAGGCCCTGCCCGTGTGGAACACGACCGCACTGCGAGTGCTTGCAGGCGGGCGTTTCGGGGGGCTTCTGCACACGCTAGACTATTGTAATCCTTTGCCCGCGCGGCTGTGCGGATTTCATGAGTTCTGCACGAGAGCGTCGATCGTACAGATCAGCCCTGTTGGTGCGAAAGCAAGACGGACCTCGCCTCTAAGATCCTGCGAGAGGCTGCGCTCGATCAGCCGTGTGCCGAAGCCACGACGAACTGGCACCTTCACGAGAGGTCCGCCGCTCTCCGTCCAGTTCAGCCGAAGGCGCTGACCATCGGCGTCCGGCTCTACGCTCCAGTTGATCTCGATCTTTCCTGTCTCATTAGAAAGGGCGCCGTACTTCACGGCATTCGTAGCCAATTCCTGAAGAGCCATCGCAACGGCAAGTGCCGTTTCAGGCGACAGACGCACGTCCCGACCTGAGATGTGCAGACGCCTTTCGCCCCCCTGCCAGTAGGGTGCCATCGCTTGAGCAACGATGTCGGAGAGGTTAGCCCCTCCCCAGTTCTCGTCCGTCAGGATGTTATGGGCCCGCGACAGCGCAAAGAGGCGCTCCTCCACCGCCCGGCGCGCCTCCTCAGGCGTATCTGCATTGCGCAGGGTCTGGGAGGTGAGCGACTGGACAGTCGCAAGGGTGTTCTTCACCCGGTGATTCAGCTCATTGATCAGGAGCCGCTGGTGCTCCTCCCAACGTTTGCGATCCGTGATGTCACGGAAGATCGCGGAGACCCCGAGCACACGCCCAGCGGCATCGATCATGCGCGTGGCCGAGACCGACACCGGCACCAAGCTGCCATCCTTGCGGCGGCGGATGGTATCGAGGTGGACCTGCCCCTCAGCCATTGCGCGGTCGAACACCCCTGTCTCGTTCTCCGCGTCCGTCAGGTGCTCGGGCGACACGAGGAGGCTGACAGGTCCGCCGATTGCCTCGCCAACCGTGTAGCCGAACAGCGCCTCGGCTCCTCTGTTCCAGGTCAGGATCCGCTTGTCCTCGGCCGAGAACGAGACGATGGCATCCGGCGAGGAGGAGACAATGGCCGCGAGCCTCGCGTCCCCGGCCTCGGCACGAGCCCTCTCGACCGCATCCCACGTGCGCTCGGCCACATCCTGGATCAGGCGAACCTCAGCATCCGTCCAGCTGCGGACCAATCGGCTGTGCACGTAGAGGGCCGCAACCATGCGACCGCCCTTGATGAGCGACACGGTGACGGCAGCGGCTGTTTTCAGGTAGGCAAAGGCTGACCTGGATCCCGGGGTGCTGGTGCGGGGATCCCTCGACACATCGTGCACGACGAGCGGCTCGCCCTGTTGCAGGGCCGCATGGATCTCGGGTCCGAAGGCCGCCAGATCGTGAGTACCCGTATGATGCTCGACTGTGCCATCGGTCCAGTTCCGGGGCGTGGTGAAGTAGCGCGCTGTTTGGTCCACATCACCATAGCCGACCCGGCTCACTCCCAGATGCTGTCCGAGTGTCTCAGCGGCTTCACAGAACACATCGAGCGGATCTGTCAGGCGGCGGAGCCGATCCGTGAGCCGGATCAGGAACTCCAGTCGATGCTCCGCCTCAACCTTGCGTGTCGTCTCCTGGAGCGTGCAGAGCGTGCCGGCAACCTCGCCCGATCTGGCCCGGACGGGGGTGTAGGAAAAAGTGAAGGAGGTCTGCTCCGGCTGCTGCCGACGGTGGAGGACCACCGGCAGGTCCTCGAAGTAGGAGGAGCGACCGGCGTAAGCCTGATCAACGATGGGTTCGACCTGCTTACGAACCTCTGACCAGACCTCGAACATGCCCCTCCCGAGCGCCCACGGGTGCTTCTGCCCGAGAATAGAGATGTAGGCATCGTTGTAGATGAGCGTGCGCTCTGGACCCCAGAGGAGGAACATAGGCGACTTGGACGCGAGGAGCACCTCGACCAGGGCGACCAGGCGATCCGGCCATTGCTTCTGCGTCCCTAGAGGCGAGGCCGACCAGTCATGGGTCCTGATGAGGGCATCCATCTCGCCTTCCGTGACGACTTGGTGCCTAGGAGGCAGGGGCTCAGCGACCAAGGTGAGCGGCATCCGCAGTTTGCTTGGTCTGACGCTCCGAGCGGCGCTCCCGCTCGTACAGGAGGCGGAGGGCCGCTCTGACGACCTCGCTGGCGCTCCGATAGCGGCCAGACGCGACTGTGTTGTCGATGAAAGCTTCGAGCTCAGGCGTGAGGGAGACGTTGCGGGTTTTGCGGAGGATCATGGAGGAAGCTGGGCGGTGCGTGGCATGTCACAACCGTTGACACACGATCAAGTTCCATCGGCCTGCGCCCAACCAGCCTCGCTAGTGCAAAAATCGCGAGCTTCGCACATGCGCGGACCGCAGGGCTCATGCCGTCGCCCAGTGTTCCATTAGGCCCGGCCCTCTTGGAACGTTCGTCAGTTAGCCCAAGCCGTTCTAGAGCTAGGTCTGAGCTTGGGACCGGGCGCGCCGCACATCCTAGAACCCAGTGGAACGACTGACTTTTGGTTCAAATCCCGGTGCGGTAGTCCATGACCTGACTGGCTCGATTTGGACCGGGTTGACTGAGAGCTTTGACCCGAACCCAAGGAGCCCTGATGGCGAGACGCGAGAGCTGGGGCGCGGAGCAGATCGTCGCGAAGCTGCGGCAGATCGAGGTGCAGATGGCGCAGGGCAAGAGCCTGGCGCCGGCCTGCAAACAGGCCGAGCTCTCCGAGCAAAGCTCCAGGACGAGTGCCTGAAGCGCGAGATCTTCTACAGCTTGCGGGAGGCACAGGTCGTGATCGGAGCATGGAGAGACCACGAGAACCGCATCCGGCCCGACCCCTCGGGCTGCCGGCCTCCAGCGCCTGTCACCCTGCAGGCCATTGCGCGCCAGCGACCCACACCAGCCGCCATGCAGTCGTCTCACTGGACCCGGTCCAAATCCCCGGTCAGGTCAAGGTCACTGCCCACCTGGAGCTGTGATTGGATCAATCCTGCTGATCGGCGTGGATGTCCTCTGCACTGTCATAGATTGGGTACCGGCCGGCAGGGATCTGCCCCGGCCCGCCTTCAATGAACGCAACCTTGGAATCACGTGGAACCATGTGAGTCGTTCCCCTACGCCCGGAGCAAGGGAGCGATGTGCTCGCGGAACTCGTCGGTCGTGTTCACCCGCGGGAACGGCTCATCAGGCACGGATACCTCGAGGAACTGGCACAGCGGCTCCCATCCTTCCGACACCTCGTAAACAAGCAGCCGATCCGGAGAGTAGGTCCGCCTGACCTCCTCGTTGTGGCGCTCATAGCACGCGATGAGATGGTCACGGCCGGTGGGGTTGCCCCCAAACGCCCGATCGACAACGGTCTTGCGCGCCATCTCTCCCCACGCGGAAAGGTGATCGGGCAAGGGTCCGTCGAGAGCGCGCAGGATGGTCTCGCTCGCGCTCTGATACCACTTGTCCGGATTGCGCACAGTGAGAACGAGCCGCGCATCTGGGTAGCGGTCGGCGAGCTCACGGTGGAACGATGCCGCCGGGAAATCGACGGCGGACCGGTAGCCGTTGAAAAGAGCATCCCAGTCTACTGCTTCCCCGTCGGCTGCTTTGTCCCAGACAGGAACATGATCCAGATTCTCGAACACCTCCTTCATGTGGTAGCAGCGGTCAAAGCCGAGACGCTCCAGGGCGAACTTTAGTGACAAGGTACCAGTCCGGCCCAAACCGGCTCCGATAACTGAAAGCGCCATCCGATCCTCCATCCGCTCGCCATTGCAGTAGAGCCCTGGGGCGATAATAGCATAAGGGTCGGGAGGCGGGAAAAGACGTGAGTACTCAGTCGCTCAGAAGGAATCCGTCCTTCCGCTGAGAAGGAGGGCAGATTGATCTGCGTCCTTCATGGCCTCGGAGCCGCAAGGGAGATCTCCCTTCGGAGCGGGAGCTTGAGGGTGCACCTTCCTGCAGCCACAGCGTGCAGGCGGCGTGGCATTATCGCGCGTTGTTTGCCACGCTGCACACGGACAATTGTTCGATTGCAGACGGACACCGCACCTGGGCGGTGCTAAAGCTGTCGTCTGGCCGGCTTGGGGGTAGCCTCAACCGGTCGGGGAGAGGCCCCTCCCCGCGCTGATGGGGGGTCGCGCAAAGAGGGGCCGGAGCCCGCTGCCCGAGAGACAAGCGGGCCCTGCAGTGCCGCCATTCGAGACCCGGCGAACACTGCCCTGCTTGTATACACCGTGTTGCACGGCTTACAAACGTTAACCCGCCAGATCCACATCTGGCGGGTTTCTCATGTGCGTCGGTCCTATGGGCGCACTCGATGCAATATGGGTTCCCGTAAAAACCGCATACGCACAAACATTCTTGTGCTCAGCGTCCGTGGCAAAGGACTTCACCTCGTAGCGGCCATCCGTTAGAACCGTCGACAGCCCTTTCATCCATTCGGTATATTGCTGGACGGTCTTTACGTCAGCCAAGGGTTCAGTCTGTGGAGCAAATGTCGCGTCGGCAGTGCAGTAAGCGCGACACTCATCGCAGCCCTTGCCTTCCTCACATGCAGTGAAGAAACTTCTCGCTGTTTCGGCCATCGTCGACATAAATACCTCCGCAATGGCGCGCCAATTATGCGGCCGCAGGGTTATCCATCTTCACGGATGAACTTTCATAAATCGCGCGCCGTTCTTCACTTGCACGTGCGGCGCCTCTCGACTTCCCTACCGCTGAGGGCGGGTGGGCGTCCTCTGCTAGAGCGTTTTCGAGTGAGGTGGATCCGGCTCACGTGAAGAAAACGCGCCGACAACAGGAGGAGAGCTGATTCGACGCAAGTCGAAACGGCTCTAGGCCCAACAACTGGAGCCCGCTCCATGGGGTTTTCACCGACTGCAGCCGCCCCAAGCCGTGTCAGCAGCCGCTGGTTTGTCCTGGCTGTCCTTTTCACCGCCCGCACGGCGATGGCATTCCAGTTTCAGTCCCTCGCCGCGGTCGGTCCGCTCGTCGTGCGGGAGCTTGCAACCGACTTCGTTGTACTCGGAACTTTGGTCGGTCTGTTCATGCTGCCTGGCGTTGTCGTCGCCCTTCCGGGCGGTGTTCTCGGTCAGCGGTTTGGCGACAAGCGGGTGGTGTTGATCGCACTCGGGATGATGGCGGTGGGTGGGATGATAACCGCCCTCGGCGGTTCGCCGGTCGCCGTTGGAGCCGGTCGGCTTGTGGCAGGTATCGGAGGCGTCCTCGTCAACATCCTGCTCTCCAAGATGGTCACCGACTGGTTTGCGGGGCGGGAGATCGTTCTGGCCATGGCGCTTTTTGTCAGCAGTTGGCCCTTCGGCATCGGTCTTGCCCTCATCCTGCTCCCTCTCCTCGCGAGCACGGCAGGTCTACCCGTCGCTCTAGGCTCGACGGCGCTGCTGAGTGGCCTTGCATTGCTTGCTGGTCCTCATCGTTTATCGCCCACCGGCCGGTTCTGTGCCGGCGCCGGCAGGCCTCAAGGTCGAACTGAGCCATCGTGAGTGGGGGCTCTCCATCCTCTCCGGGTTGGTATGGGCGCTCTACAATGTCGGTTTGATCCTCGTTCTTGTCTTCGGCCCCAGTTTCCTGACTGCGCGGGGGATGCCGATCGGGACGGCGGGTGCCACGGTCAGCGTCGTCAGTTGGACCATATTGCTGTCTCTGCCCTTCGGCGGCTACTTGGCCCAGAGAGCGAACTCTCCCGACACGGTGATGCATGGCTGCTTTGTAGCTCTCGCACTCGCATGCTGGGCCCTGCTCTCGGGCCTGTCGCCTCTCATCCTATGCGCATTATTCGGACTCCTCGCCGGCCCTCCCGCCGGCTTGATCATGGCCCTGCCTGGTTCGGCCCTTCAGCCCCACAACCGCGCGGCGGGCATGGGGGTCTACTTCACCTGCTACTACGCAGCGATGGCCGGGCTCGTGCCTATGGCAGGATGGCTGCGAGACGCCACGCAGAATCCAGCCTCCCCGCTCTACTTCGCGAGCGGGACGATGATTGCAGCAGTCGCATTACTCGTGCTCTTCCGCGTTCTTCAGAAACGCCCGGCCCGGCCTGATCGGCCAGCAGTGTAGAGAGCGTCCAAAGTTCACTGGCATAAAGCAACGGTTTGTAAGCCGCCTCTGCGGAACCGGCCACTCGCGCCGAAAATAAGGAGAGGGCCGGAGCCGGGTTAGCGGCTGGGACAGGCCTCTCCCCGGCCCCAGGGGATTGCTCCATGAGGGCCGCGTCCCAGAACATCGGCGCGAACGACCGAAGTGAACGGCTCATAACCCGGATGCTTGCGGCGGGGCGGTATCGTTCTTCAATCCGTCATATGGCGCCGCTAAGACGGGGCAGGAACCCCGATGCAAAGGCATACGGGCTCTTGGACACGGGTTGCTCCCCGTCCGCAGCGGGGGCGAGCGCGAATGTTCCGCAGGCCCCGTTTTCTTTGGAGCATCGACTGTCAACCTGTGCTATGCCTCCCGGCGACGGCAGGAGGCTACCCCATGCGAGAGCCAGGACCTGTACCGAGTCACAACCTGTTCCGGCGCAAGGACACCTCGGATCTTTATTGCGCTGTTCCCGAAGCGAGACCGGTGCCGCCCTTCATCCGGAACCCGGCCTGGGAATTCGTCGGCAAGCTCGACCACGCATCCCCTCCCCTGGGCTTCAGGGAGAAGGCGGCGAGAACAGCGATGCATCACCAGGGCTTCTACGCCTTCAACCGGATCGAGTAGCGTCCGGAGCCGCGGCGCTCAATTCACCCGCTGCTCCCTAGGGTGGATGGAGGGACCTGCACGACAGCCGCGTCCGCGATCAGCTGATCGATCCTGGCGTCATCGATCCCCCAGTCCCGCAGGATCTCGCGGCTGTGCGACCCGGGAGCACATGCGGGACCTCGGACCTTCCCCGGGGTCCGGCTGAAGCGGGGCACGGGTGCGGGCTGGGACAACCCGTCGATCGTCACGTAGGCCCCGCGGTCCTTGGCCTGAGGATGATCGGCGGCTTCGCCAAGCGACAGAACCGGCGCGAAACAGACGTCCGTGCCTTCCAGAAGGCTGCACCATTCGTCCCGCGAGCGCGCGCGAAAAACACCTGTGAACACCTCCCGCTGCCGCGGCCAGAGCGACTTGTCGTTCTGCGCCTGCATCACCGGGTCGTCCGCAAGGCCAAGACGTTGCAGCAGATCGCGATAGAATTTGGCCTCGATGGCACCGATCGAGATCAGCTTGCCGTCGGCCGTTTCATAGACGCTGTAGAACGGCGCGCCGCCATCCAGCACGTTGTCGCCGCGAGCATCGGACCACAACCCGCCGTGGCGCATGCCGACGATCATGGTGAGGAGGGAGGCTGTTCCCTCCACCATGGCGGCGTCCACCACTTGGCCTTGGCCGGAGCGTTGGGCCTCCAGCAAGGCGCAGACGACGCCGAAGGCCAGGTGCAAGGCGCCGCCGCCGAAATCGCCGACCAGGTTGAGAGGAGGCACAGGGAGGCCGCCGCTGGTCCCGATCGCATGGAGGGCGCCGGTCAGCGCGATGTAGTTGATGTCGTGGCCTGCCATCCCGGCATACGGGCCCGTCTGCCCCCATCCCGTCATTCGCCCGTAGACCAGACGGGGATTGGCGGCGAGGCAGATATCCGGGCCGAGGCCGAGCCGCTCCATGACGCCGGGACGATAGCTTTCGATCAGGGCATCGGCGCCGGCGATCAGGTGCCGCACCGCCTCCAGTCCGGCAGGGTGCTTGAGATCGACTGCAATCGAGCGCCTGCCGCGACCGAGGAAGTCGTAGCGCGGCTCGAGTTCGAAGCCGAGCCCCAGCGGCTGGGTCCGGTCGATCCGAACCACGTCCGCTCCCATGTCGGCGAGCAGCATGCCGCAATGGGGTCCTGCTCCGACTCCTGCAAACTCGATCACTTTCAGCGTGTTGAGGGGCCCCATCCTCGGCTGTCTCCTTGTCATGCGGCGCGCAACGCCCGCTTGAGAATTTTTCCGGTCGGGCCTTTCGGCAGCGACTTCACGAAGAGGAACTTGCTCGGGATCTTGTAGGCACTCATCAGACCGGCACAATAGCGGCGAAGATCGTCGGCATCCAGGCGGGCGTGTCGCAAACCCTGACGTGGGCCGCAGAATGGGCCAGACCAGGCTCGCTTTTTTGCTTTGTTGACCTGCGGGAGGCCGAAGCAGACTGCGAGCAGGCGGGGCTGCTCGCGGACAGTCCACGGGCCAGAGAAGCCGAAGCCCTGGCGCAGCCAGAGCATCGCCTCGAGGCCCTGGATGGTGCGGCGCGCTGTGGGGAAGGACTGGAACCCGCCCACCCGCGGCATGGCCCTTTTCACCCGGACGTGGTCGCTCTCGATCCGCTGCTGCAGGTGCTTGGTGACGTAGTGCAGGGGAGTGCGAGCCAGAAGACCGGCCTTCCTCGCGGCCCTGGTGGCCGGCGGGTACGGGCCAGCCGCATCCGTGCCGATCCGATGGGGTGAGAGCAGCGACTCGTCCTGCAGCATCTTGCGAAAGGACCGCTTGGCAGCCTCGAGATCCCGCTTCGCCGTCAGGAGGAAGTCGACCGGTGTGCCGTGCTTGTCGATGGCGCGGTAGCAGTAGCGCCACACCCGTCGGATCTTGATGGAGGTCCCGTTGACCCGGACCGACCCGCAGTGCGGCTGGCTGGAACGAGCGCAGCCGCCGCTCGATCAGCGGGGCATAGGCCAGAACCCACCGGTTGAGGGTGGAGTCATCGATCTCCAGGCCGCGCTCCAGGAACAGCTCCTCGATGTCCCGGTCGCTCAGGGGATAGCGCAAGTACCAGGAGACGCCTGGAGGATGAGCGTGGCCTCGAAGTGCCGGCCCTTGAAGTCGTCCTTGGACCGACGCTTCAGCCACTCCACAAGAGCGTTCAGGATCTTGGGCCCCCTCCGGTTCGGAGACGCTCATGCGACCGACATGCTCAACGAGCGGTAAACGCCACGGGTTTGCGACAGGACCGCGCGGAGAGCATCGAAGAAGGCCTCAAGCTGGGCTGTGGCCGAAGCCGTTCGTGTCCTTGCGACATCAGGGTCTCGGGTCCGCAAGGAGAATTTAACGACACGCCAACTGTGCCGGATGTGATGATCTCCCCTTCCCTCTTGAGACCAGGGAGGCGCAGGACAATGGCTTGTCCTCTGGCACGGTCCAAAATGTCAGCGGGAACGCGCTTACGGAACTGGAGGATGCTGGAGGTGTCCCGACGGGTCGGCCGGGTCATTCGCAGGCTCAATGTGTACCGCCCTTGTGTACCAGTGAGCGGTGAAAAAAGCTGCGAAATCAATGCACCAACCACTTAGAGAGTGGTTGGTGCCCAGGAGAGGACTGGGCGCCTTGCTGCCGGAACCAAGGAAAATCAGACACTTAGCGTCGCATCACTGAGAGCGTGTGTAGCACCGTTGTGTGGCACCGTCGAGCACGATGCCAGCGGGTGCATTCCCTGTCGATTGCGATGCAGGTGAGACCTACGACCGCAGGCAACCGCGGGAACCCTAGACCTTGTCAGGAGTTGCCTCGGGTTCGACCCTCCCGCACTCCTCTGCCCATGCCCATCCGTAAGACGCGCAATGTCCCGCTTACCACAGAGTTTGAGACTCTGGTGGACTGCAAAGTCGCGTCAGGTCGACATCTCAGCGTCGGTGAGGTTGTCCGAGCTGCGCTCCGCCTCCTCGATAAGCGAGAGCGCCACTTAGACAAGCTCCCATCCTATCTGAGCGTCACACAGGCTGCCGCCTATGCTGGTCGTTAAGCCGCCGTCCGGATCCGCTACACTTCATTTCTTGCAAGGTGGTGGCGAGATGGGTGAGCGGACGCGCGCCCACGACTGGTCGACCTCGCCACTTGGCCCACCCGAGACTTGGCCGACCTCACTACGCTCCCTCGTGCAGATGATTCTCCAAGCCAAACAGGCAATGTTTATCGCCTGGGGACCCGATCTCGCCTTCCTCTACAATGATGCGTACGCGCCTATCTTTGGGCAGAAGCACCCGCATGCTTTCGGTCGCCCCTTCGCAGAGGTCTGGGCCGACATATGGCCCCAGATCAAGCCCCTGGTCGACAGTACCCTTGCGGGAGAGGGGAGCTGGCATGAGGATCTTCTGATCCCCGTGGAGCGTCGGGGTTACCGCGAGGAGGCTTACTTCAGCTTCTCTTACAACCCGGCCTACGGTGATGACGGGGCCGTAGCGGGCATGTTCTGCGCTGCCACAGAGACCACCAGCAAAGTGCTGACGGAGCGCCGGCACGTCGCTGAACGCGAAAACCTGCGGCAGATGTTTGAGCAGGCACCGGGCATGATGGTCATGCTGCGGGGCCCTGATCACGTGTTCGAACATGCTAACGCCGCCTATTACCAGCTCGTCGGGCATCGCGATCTCATCAACAAGCCTGTCCGTGAGGCTCTCCCTGAACTGGAGGGTCAAGGCTTCTTCGAACTCTTGGATGGTGCCTACAGGTCCGGCGAGCCGTTCGTCGGCCACGGTGTGCGTGCTCAGTTCCGGCCCACCCCTGGTGCTCCCCTTGAGGAGCACTTTGTTGATTTCATTTACCAGCCGATCCGAGATGCCGAGGGGCAGGTCACCGGCATCTTCGTTGAGGGATTCGACGTCACAGAGCGCAAGCGAGCCGAGGAGGCGCTGCGGGAGAGCGAGGAGTTTAACCGGCGTGTTCTTGAGAGTTCAAGCGACTGCATCAAGGTGCTTGATGCTGATGCCAAGCTCCAGTTCATGAGCCCTGGCGCCATGCAGGTCATGGAGGTCGAGGACTTCGGCGCCATCCAAGGCTGCGACTGGCGCACCTTCTGGTCGGGCCCGGAGCACGAGAAAGCCAGGCAAGCTGTCGAAACGGCTCTGGCGGGCGGCACAGGCCGATTCCAGGGGCCTACACCCACCATGAAAGGCACCCCGCGCTGGTGGGATGTCGCGGTCACACCGATTTTGGGAGCAGATGGTCGGGTCGAAAAGCTCCTCTCGGTCTCGCGTGACATAACGGTCATGAAGCAAGCCGAGGAGGCGCTGCGGGAAAGTGAGCAACGCCTCGCCATCACCTTCGAGAACGTCCAGGTTGGCGTCTGCGAAACAGACTTGGACGGGCGCTTTCGGCGCGTGAACGAGACATTCTGCCGGATTATCGGCTACGAGCCGGATGAATTGGAGGGACGTGCCTTCCGCGATCTCACCCATCCCGAGGACCGAGATCGCGATGTGGAAGGGCTTCGCCAACTCGTCGAGGGCGAGATCACGGTCTACCACGTGGAGAAGCGCTACTTCCACAATGACGGCGGAGTCGTCTGGGCTGATCTGCGTGCACGGTGCGTGCACGATGAAAGAGGAACTCCCCTCATTGTAGTGTCAACGATTCAGGACATCACAGAGCGGAAAAGTGCGGAGATCGCGCTCCGGGAGAGTGAGGCGCGGCTCTCACAGGAACGCGCCCTCCTAACGACCCTGATCGACAACCTCCCGGTGGGCGTCTGCTTTCTTGATCCTGGAGGTAAAGCGCTTCTGTCCAATCCAGCCTTCCGACGCTTCCTTCCGGAAGATGAGCCCATGCCATCGCGAATGCCGGATGGTGAAGAGCGGTGGGTGGCGTGGGATGAGGATGGGCAACGGCTCCCGCGCGACCGCTACCCAGGCGCGCGAGCGCTTCGTGGTGAGGTCGAGCCGGGAGTGGAGTTCCTCTACCGGCCGAAGGATGGGCCAGAGGTTTGGACCCGGGTTGCCGGCATCCCGCTCCTGAACTCTGAGCGGCAGGTCATCGCGGCCCTGGTTGTTGTCGTTGATATCGACAGCCAGAAGCGCGCGCAGGAGGCCCTACAGCGGCTCAATCAAAACCTGGAAGGCGAGGTCGCCGCGCGCACCGCCGAGCGGGACAAGATCTGGCAGAACTCGAACGAGTTGATGGCCGTGTTCAGCAATGATGGCCGGCGACTGGCCATCAATCCGGCCTGGAGCCGAGTGCTGGGCTACGATGAGGATTCACTCCTCAACAAGCCCATGCACGAAATCACCCATCCCGACGACCGTGAGATGCTCAAGGCGGCGGTCCAGAAGCTAATGCAAGGTGAGATTGTTGATCCATTCGAGGATCGGCTGCGGCATGCGAATGGAAGCTACCGAACGATATCCTGGACCGGCGTCCCGGGAGAGGGCGTGTTCTACGCCATCGGCCGCGATGTGACGGAGCATCGCAGAACCGAGGAGGCTTTGCGCCAGGCCCAGAAGATGGAGGCAATCGGCCAACTCACGGGAGGGGTAGCCCACGACTTCAACAATCTTCTCACGATCATCCGCTCCTCGACGGATCTGCTGCGCCGCCCCAACCTCTCCGAAGAGCGCCAGCGGCGGTATATTGATGCCATCACGGACACTGTGGATCGTGCCTCCAGGCTAACGGGACAGCTCCTCGCCTTTGCGCGCCGTCAGGCGCTCAAGCCCGAGGTGTTCGATGTGGCGGAGCGGGTTCGTGCGGTGAGCGAGATGGTCCGGACCATCGTGGGCTCGCGCATCCGCATCACCACTGATGTAGCCTCGGAGAGTTGCTTCGTCGAGGCAGACGTAGCTCAGTTCGAAACAGCCCTCGTCAACATGGCCGTGAACGCCCGCGATGCTATGGAAGGTGAGGGAACTTTGACGGTGCGCGTCGAGGTGACTTCTCAGATGCCGGCCTTGCGGGGACACGCGGGCGGCTCAGGAGATTTCGTGGCAGTATCCCTTTCAGACACGGGTTCGGGCATCGAGCCAGACAAGATCAGCCAGATCTTCGAACCGTTTTTCACTACCAAGGAGGTCGGCAAAGGCACTGGCCTTGGGCTTAGCCAAGTCTACGGCTTTGTAAAGCAGTCCGGCGGCGACGTAGACGTCAAGAGCGAGGTCGGACGCGGCACGACCTTCATTCTTTATCTGCCCAGAGTCCAGAGCGAGCCAGGTGAGATCCCAATCTTGCTAGGCGACGCTCCCTTCGAAGCCGGAGGCGGTCGCCGGGTGCTAGTGGTGGAGGACAACACTGAGGTCGGACAGTTCTCCACGCAAATCCTGGAGGACCTCGGGTATGTGACCACCTGGGCGGCTAATGCCGATGAGGCGCTCCGGCTCCTGAGCAAAACTCCTGATGGCTTCGACATCGTGTTCTCGGATGTGGTGATGCCGGGCATGAGCGGTGTGGACCTAGGGCATGAGATCCGACGGCGCTACCCAGATCTACCTGTGGTTCTCACATCCGGCTACAGCCATGTCCTAGCGGAGGAAGGGCGTCATGGCTTCGAATTACTGCACAAGCCCTATGCAGCAGAGGAACTCTCCCGCGTTTTGCAGAAAATGATGGGGAGCAAGCGGCATCAAGTCCGGAGTGCGTAGATCCCCCGGCTTGCAGGACATCTTCCGTACCTGACAGTGCCATGTTCCTCATCATTCGGCAGACGAAGCCATTAACCTTGCACCGCTCGGACTCATGAGCGCGGAATTTCGAGCGCAGACAACAGTGCGAGTAGCTAGGCAGAGCTTCCCGATCGCCTAAGAATACTCTCAAGTACTGCTTCTACCCTACATACAAGACCAGTGGTCTCGAAGCTTAGAACCGCCTCGCCTCCAAGGTCCTGCGCCAGGCTACGTTGAATAAGCCGCGAGCCAAAGCCCTGCCGGTTCGGTGGTGCGACAGGCGGTCCATCCCGCTCCTCCCACCGTATGTTGAGATGGGTACAACCCGAGCCTGCCCTCTTGGCCCAACTGATCTCCACTATCCCAGCTTCATTCGACAACGCACCGTACTTGACGGCGTTTGTCGCCAGCTCGTGCAGGGCCATGGACAGGGCCAGAGCCGCACGTGGTTGCAGTTGGACCTTAGGCCCTGCAAACCGGATTCTTGTTCTCGTCTGAGCCGTGTAGGCAGCAACGGCCTCCCTCACAATCTCCTTGAGATCCGCCGACTGCCAGTTCTCACGGGTTAGGACATCATGTGCACGAGCCAAGGACAGCAGGCGGCTCTCCGTATCGGCTCTCGCCTGCTCGGCGTTACGGGCCGATTTGAGTGTCTGTGTCACGATGGACTGAACGGTCGCGAGCGTATTTTTGACCCGGTGATTCAACTCGTGGATCAGGAGCTGCTGGCGTTCTTCCGCAAGTTTATCCTCGGAGATGTCGATCAGGGTACGGACGGCGGACAGGAAGGAACCATCCGCGCCTCGGATGGCAGTCGATGTCAGCCATGCCCACCCAAGCTCGCCGCTTTTCCGGTAGAACACCTTCTCGACCGTGTAGGTGTTGAGCGTCCCCAGAATGCATGCCTCGTACTGCGCCTGCTCCGCCGCCCTGTACCCCTCATGGGTGAGGCCCCAGCAAATGCGCCCAATCAGCTCCTCCCGTGTGTAGCCCGTGATGCGGCAGAACGCTTCGTTCACCCGCAGGTACCGCCCCTCGCGGTCCGTCTCGGCGATCCCGATCCCGGCATGTTCCTGAGTGGCTTTGAGGCGCTCCTCACTCTCGCGCAGCGCCTGCTCCGAGAGCTTGCGGTCGGTGATGTCTACTCCACAGCCCGTGTACCCAAGGAAGTGACCCTCATCGTCCGATCGGGGAACGCTGTCGCATCTGATCCAGCGGATGTCCCCACCCTTATCCTTGACCCGGACCTCTGTGCTGAACGGCTGACGGGCAGAGAAGGCCGCTAGGAAGTTGGCGCGGAAGACGGGAACATCGTCCGGGAGCACAACCTCGGCCCAGCCATGGGCCAGCATGTCGGTGGCTGGTCGGCCGAAGACGTGCCCGAAATGCATGTTGGCGAAAGAGAGCCGCCCCCTCTGGTCAGTCATCCAGATGAAAGCCGGGGCACTATCAGCCATGTGACGGAAGCGAGCTTCGCTCTCCAGCAGGGCTTTCTCCCGCTGCTGGGCTGCCTTGCGTTCAGCCGTGACATCCCGGAACACAAAGGCAGTCCCGTTCTCAAGAGGGATGGCCACACCACTGATGATGTGCCCCGGCTGAAGGCGAGATTCCGCTTCCAGCTCGACGCGAGCCCGAGCCGCCATAGCGTTGCGCAGCATGGCTTCTTTGTCGCAGCCCTCCCTGCGAGGGACCACGTCCCAATAGGACTGACCAAGGATCTCCTGGCGGGACAGCCCTGCGAACCGCAGAGCATGGTCGTTGACGGCCGTGAAGCGCCAGTCGAAGTCCACAGCGAAGAAAGCTTCCCCAGCCTGGTCGCAGAAGGCCGAGATCACTTTGAGATCGCCTGATGACAGCACGCTCGTTCCGCCCGCCTTCGCAGTCCGGCTACGCTAGGGGATAATCTTGATCAAGGCTACCTAGCGGCTCTGTAATCGCGAGGGTGTGGTACACGGATGTGGATCAGCGGGCAGAAATCCGATGCTGCTCCAGATGGGTATCCAGAAAACTCGGTAACTTAGCCTGGTATGGGCGTCCTGGAGAGGATTGGGCCTTCAAAGTACGAACGTCAACAAAAGCAAAGACTTACAGGGACCCCGTGAGAGCCCTTTTTACCACCGTCTTGTACTCCTGACGACCGAGACAGCAGCACCTACAATTGTGCGTCCACGGACGTGTCACCAGCATTGTGAGATACTCTCCGCTTAGGACTTGCGCCGTGCATGCATGAAACTCAGGATGTCCGCACCGCTGCTCGGTAGACATGGTGCCCGTTCCGGCTGACCGGCAGCGAGGACACGATCCCATCCTACTCAGACAGGCTCTCCAGCATACAGACGTTGGCAAAGGCCAGAACTGCGGCGGCCAGAAGAGCCAGTTCCTGCCACACACCGAGATCGCCCATGACTGCAAGCTCCCTCGTCTCGCACGACATCCGCCCTTGCTGCGCTCTGCTTAGAGCTTGGCTTTTTTCGCCGCAGTGACAAGCCGGAGGGGGCGGCCCACCCTCCGGCGTGGTCCTCAGTGCGCCTTCGACGTCGAAGTCTGAGCTGTACCCCGAGTCTGGGCGTTCGCCCCCCGGCCCGTCACACGATCAGCAACCTTCTTGAGAGAGCTCGTGAGGGTCTGAGCCCACATCGCAACAGATTTCATGGCTTCCTCCGTTGGTTGGTAAGCGCAAGCCAAGGATCTGAGGCAGAGCCTGCAAAATGAATGGGCGCCGCCTCACCCATCCCAAGCTTGGCGTCAAAAGAGGTAGTGAGCAGTTCGCCACCTGCAAGTGGATGCTCATGGGGTAGGCGCCCCCTTGTGTCCTGATGGGCAGCGGCCTCACCCTTGGCCTGGCAGGGCCACGCCTCACGTAAGGCTAGAACCGCGACCACAGGGAAGGCGAGATGCAGGTCAGAGGCATGACGATCCATGTAGGACGTCACCGCCTCTGTCGCTTCGCGAACTGTCGAGCGCTCCGGCATACAAAAGCGCATGACCGGCGGCAGCACATTGGAAAGCTGCAGCAGCATCGTAATCTGGCCGGCGCAGCTGCCTTGCAGGTGCAGTTCTCGATCATCGCGCGTCAGCAGGCTCTTGCATGCCTTGTAGTGCAAGGCTGCACTGTGGGGGTCTGAGTCTGGGTTCGCGAGAGCAGGTCGTCCGAGCAGACTGCTCCAAAGCACGAGGAGCCCAGCCACAATCGTCGTGGGGCATTGGTGCCACCGACTTTTCTTCGTAGGGCGAGGGAGGCTCATCCACCAAGCTCCTCTCGCATCAGTCTGTGTCATGGGGCTTCTCCTTAAGCCGCCTGGGCTATGGCCTCCTCCTCGAGGATGTGCAGGCGCATGGCTGGAGCCGCAGGATCGGGGCTCCACGTCTCGCCAAGCGTCTGCAGGGCCGTGCACACCTCATCGAGGCGGGAGGGCACCCCCTCCGGCATGCCCTCGGCCTGCGCGAGGTCGACTAGGTACTCGTCCCATGCCCAGCGCCAGAGGATCTCTCGTTTGCAGGTGAGGCTGAGAAGAGGATGGCGCACCACGTCCTCTGGCCTTGCAAAGACAGCGCCTGGGCTCACCAGGGCCTGTTCCAGGTCCGGGTAGGCTGACAGATCACACCGACGGGCCGCCGGCGACGGGGTTAGCCACACCACAGCTCCCAATGGTCCGTTGACATCAACGCCGGTACTCTGTTCCACCGGCATGGTGGTGTCCTCCCGTTCCGTTCTTCTCAGAGGGTTCCCGAGCCACCAGTTCCAAACCACAGCCACAGACCAAGCGAGACGCAGAGCGACAGAGCCGCTTCGTCCCAGGTGGTCAGGTGCCGGCCGGAAGGCTTCTCACCTCGCACAAGAGCGGTCCCCATCGATGCCAGAGCTGCAATGAGCAGAAGCCCCGCGAGTGACAACGGCAGGTGTTCGATGGGTCCGAGCGCTGCAAAGCAGAAGCACAGCGCCAGGATGGCAAGCCAGCGATGGATCACCGCCTGGCTGATCTCGTCGGGCCTGCGACGGTCCTGGCCGCGCTGGTCCCACCAGCCGTGGCCGCCCATCCAATCACGTGGGTCGAAGGGAACCATGGCGTGAGCTCGCCTAGTGCAGCCCCTCGCCGTCGAGCGCCTGAAGCGCGGCCAGAATGTCGTCCACGGCCACGGGCTCCGGCGTGCCAGGCAGCCAGCGCCAAGCTGGCTGCCCCTCGACGGCACAGGCGTCAGAGGCCCAGGTTGCAAGGAGCGCACGCTTCTCACTGCCGCTCAATGCCTTTGCTCCGAGCACGGCTGACGGATGGCTGTACGGAATTGCGTGCTCACCTCTGCTTAGCAGCTTGGGACCAGGAGACCGATCTAGCTCCACTGCAGAGGTATTTGTCTCGGCAGGCATGGGATCCCTCTTGGCGTCAGCTAACGATCCCTTCTCCTTTAGGGCAGCCGCAGCCGTCCGGTGCTGGGCTGGGCCCAGTGCCGTCAGGCCTGCAGAGCTCGTCGGGCGTTACGCCACTTTGCTCTTCTGCGGCTCGGGCTCGATCGTCTGAGGCTGGTTGTCCTGCCCGACGCTCTTCTGACCGATGTTCCCCTGGCCGACGCTCGATCCGATCTCGATCCGGCGGGGCTTCAGAGCCTCAGGCACCTCTCGCTTGAGTTCAACCGTGAGCAGCCCGTTCTCCAGGCTCGCGCCCGTGACCTTCACGTGATCAGCAAGATTGAATGTCTGCTTGAAGGCTCGGGTGGCGATGCCTCGATGCAGGACCTGAGTGGTGTCCTCTGAGGTCTTTTTCTGTCCTGAGACCAGCAGCGCGTTCTGGTGCTGGACCATCTCGATTTCATCAGGGGAGAAGCCTGCCACCGCCATGGTGATGCGGTACTGATCGTCCGCCACCTTCTCGATGTTGTAAGGAGGCCAGTTCATTGGCTCCACCCGATGAGCTTGGTCGAGAAGATCGAAGAGACGGTCGAACCCCACCGTGGAGCGGTACAGGGGGGAGAAGTCGAATGCTGTCCTCATGGCCATATCCTCCCAAGAGCAACATGGATATGAGAGCGCCGGACACCTGCCAGCGCCCGAGAGCCAAGCTGTAAAAGAGCCTTGGCAGCAGACGAGCTAGGAAGCAAATTTTAGCTCTTCAAGAGGGGCAACTCAGATTTTTGAGAGCCCGAAACCACCCTTTGACCACGGCGTTTGAGGGGCAAAAAGGCTCCGACGCCCCGATCAGTGGAGCCCCTGGCCACTGGTCGCGGAGCTGGGACGCGTGCAAGAGCACCAACGGAGGGAGTTGATGAAGCTCGACATTATCCAGGCGCCCATCACAGTTCAGAGCTCAACTGTCGACCTCGGGGAGGTCCTGCCGGAACGCGCACGGACCAAGATCGTGCAGGTGGCGCAAAAGTACTTCGGACGGCTGACCAGGGCCGACGTTCACGTCAATCGGGAGGGGGCGGCTTTCCGCTGCACGGTCACCATTCAGGTGAGCGGCACCAAGCCTGCCGTCGGCGAGGCTCTGGATGAGGATTGCTACAGGGCCTTTGACCTGGCGCTCGGCAGAGCCGCCAAGCAGCTCCGGCGTAAGAAGCGGGCCGTGCGAGAGGATAAGGCAATCCGGCTCGACAAGGACATGCTCCTGCGCGACGCGATTGGATCTACATCCATTCACTAGACAGGCGCGGATGAGCAGGTCCTATCAGGACCTGCTCCCTTGCAGAGTGGCGTCTCGCGACCGCATCAACATTGCAACGAATAGGCCGAGGCTCATGATCAACCAGCCGGCCAAGGCTTGCTGGAGGTCGGGTCTAGTGCCTTGGTGCGATTTCGCTGGGTTGGTATTCTGATTTTTCCGCATCATGCATTCTCCATCGAGCAAGTAGGCGCCCGGGGGCCCCGCCCGGGCGGTGAAGCGACAGATCCTTGCGGCTGCGCAGCCCGCAGGCTGCCGGCACCATCTGGCATGGGCGGGGTCATCCCGCTGCCCTTGCGGGCCCACTGCCGGCGCGGGGGATCAGGCCAACCGGCGAGGCACAGGCTAGAATGTGCGCTCAGGAAACGTCAGATCCGCCAGGTCGATTTCAAGGCAGCATGAGGTAGCCGGGTGAGACACGCCAAGCCCTAGTACCTCTTGAAGCGTGACAGCAGGCCTTCCTATCTCATGGCTTTGAGGCTGTAGTTGTCTATGTGAGCGTATCCATGACCGCTGAGGCGCTGAAGTCGTACATCGTCTTTCCCTTCCACCGCGTGGGAGCCAGGATTGGTACCAGCCGAGCGATCGTCTTTGACGAGCCACACAAGGCGTGCCATTTCGCCAACGCCATTGGTCAGCAAGCCAGCGGCGTAGCCATCCTGGAGCGGTCTGTTAATCCAGAGACAGGCGAGGAGACCGATAGGCTCGTTGCCAAAGCCGGTGCGGTGCCGCCCCAGTTCCCACTCTCAAACGACTGGACCTTGCGCCTCAATTAGGAGCTGCTAATCCAGCTGGTAAAGGCGATACGACTCTCCGTGGCGCCCTAAGGGCGCCCCTCAACGTGGTCGGCATCAGACCTGAGGTCGAGGTCGTCATTGCTGGTCGTCCAGGCGACCTTGGGTCAGGACACCAGATCAGACGATCAACCCCCGAGCGTGCGTTAACGCTCCCATGAGAGCTATGCCACAGGAGACCAGAATCTGATCCGATGCGCTGGCGCTCGCCTTATAGAGCTTGTTCAACCCAGCGGCGCAGGGATCCAGCGTCTATCGCTCCCGCATGACGGGCGGTGACCTGCCCCTTCCTGAAAACGAAGAGGGCGGGAATGCCTTGGATCCCGAACTCGGCCGCAAGCTGAGGTTCGGCTTCTACATCGATTTTCACAAAGCGGGCTCGTGGCTCGAGCTCCTTGGCGGCTGCCTCAAATACCGGGGCCATTGCGCGGCAGGGCCCACACCAGGCAGCCCAGAAATCTGCCACCACCGGAATGTCATTGCGGGCCAGGTGTTGCTTGAGGCGTGCACCGCTCAGGGCGATCGGCTCACCCTTGAAGAGCTTGGCACCACACTGGCCGCACTGGGCTGAGCGTGTGGGACGTGCCGGCGGGATCCGGTTGACCTTGTCGCATTCAGGGCAGACGACATGGAAGGCTTCAGTCAAGAGCGTCCTCCTCTTGAGTCGTTCAACGGCAGGGATGTTGGTAGTCTGGTTGCGAATGTTGAGACCCCTCTGCCGTGTCTCGGCACGTCCTACCCTCTTGCACGGGGGCTCTGCGAAACCAAATCATGGCCGCTGGCGATCCTTGCGGTCCCAGCGCCCAGCGCTTGCACAGAGGCATGGGCATCTTCTTCGGTTCTAGCGCGCCTCAAAGAGGGCGTCAGGTCTGACGGAGGTTCGTTATGAATATGGAAAAGTACACCGAGCGCGCCCGCGGCTTCGTCCAGTCGGCCCAGTCGCTCGCCATGCGCGAGGGCCACCCGCAGCTGGCGCCCGGCCATATTCTGAAGGTTCTGCTCGATGATCCGGAAGGGCTCTGCGCCGGCCTGATCGACCGGGCCGGCGGCCGCTCCCGCGATGCTCATGCCGCGGTCGAGCAGTGGCTCGCCAAGCAGCCGAAGGTCTCGGGCTCCGCGGCGCAGCCGCAGGCCACCCGCGAGCTGATGCGCTTCTTCGACACGGCCGAGAAGGCCGCCGAGAAAGCCGGTGATTCCTACGTGACCGTGGAGCGCATGCTGCTGGCGCTGGCCGTCGAGAAGGATACCGAGGCTGGCCGCATCCTGGCGCAGGCGGGCGTCACCGCTCAAGGCCTCAACGCCGCCATCAATGCCCTGCGCAAGGGCCGCACCGCCGACAACGCCACGGCCGAGAACGCCTATGATGCCCTCAAGAAATATGCCCGCGACCTCACGGAGGCGGCGCGCGAGGGCAAGCTCGATCCGGTCATCGGCCGCGACGAGGAGATCCGCCGCACGATCCAGGTTCTGTCGCGGCGCACCAAGAACAATCCTGTCCTCATCGGCGAGCCCGGCGTCGGCAAGACTGCCATCGTCGAGGGGCTGGCTCTGCGCATCGTCAACGAGGACGTGCCGGAGAGCCTGAAGGACAAGCAGCTCCTCGCCCTCGACATGGGCGCGCTGATTGCGGGCGCGAAGTACCGCGGCGAGTTCGAGGAGCGCTTGAAGGCCGTGCTCCAGGAGGTGACCTCCGCGGAGGGCGGCATCATCCTCTTCATCGACGAGATGCACACGCTGGTGGGCGCCGGCAAGGCCGACGGCGCCATGGACGCCTCGAACCTGCTCAAGCCCGCGCTTGCCCGCGGCGAGCTGCACTGCGTCGGCGCGACCACGCTCGACGAGTACCGCAAGCACGTCGAGAAGGACGCGGCGCTGGCGCGGCGCTTCCAGCCCGTCTTCGTCAACGAGCCCTCCGTCGAGGACACGGTCTCGATCCTGCGCGGCATCAAGGAGAAGTACGAGCAGCACCATGGCGTGCGCATCACCGATTCTGCGCTCGTCGCCGCCGCGACGCTCTCGAACCGCTACATCACGGACCGGTTCCTGCCCGACAAGGCGATCGACCTCGTCGACGAGGCATCCTCCCGCCTGCGCATGCAGGTGGATTCGAAGCCCGAGGAGCTCGACAACGTCGACCGCGAGATCGTGCGCCTCAAGATCGAGGCCGAGGCTCTGAAAAAAGAGACCGACGCCGCCTCCAAAGACCGGCTCGGGCGGCTGGAGAAGGAGCTCGCGGATCTCGAGGAGCAGTCGGCTGCGATCACCGCGCGCTGGAAGGCCGAAAAGGACAAGCTCGGCCGCGCCGCGGAGCTGAAGAAGAAGCTCGACGAGTCCCGCAACCAGCTCAGCCAGGCACAGCGCTCCGGCGACTGGGCCAAGGCCGGTGAGCTCTCCTACGGCGTCATTCCGGGCCTCGAGAAGGAACTCGCCGAGACGGAGGCCAAGGGCGACGGCGGCGGCATGATGGAGGAGGCGGTGACGCCCGACCACGTGGCCGGCGTCGTCTCGCGCTGGACCGGCGTGCCCGTCGACAAGATGCTGGAAGGCGAGCGCGAGAAGCTCCTCAAGATGGAGGAGGCGATCGGCAAGCGCGTGGTCGGCCAGCACGAGGCGGTGGTCGCGGTCTCGACCGCGGTGCGCCGCGCCCGCGCCGGGCTCCAGGACCCCCACCGGCCAATCGGCTCGTTCATGTTCCTCGGCCCCACGGGCGTCGGCAAGACCGAGCTCACCAAGGCGCTCGCGAGCTTCCTGTTCGACGACGAGACGGCGCTGATCCGCCTCGACATGTCGGAATACATGGAGAAGCACTCGGTCGCTCGCCTCATCGGCGCGCCTCCCGGCTATGTCGGCTACGAGGAGGGCGGCGCTCTCACGGAGGCGGTCCGCCGGCGGCCCTATCAGGTCGTCCTGTTCGACGAGATCGAGAAGGCGCATCCGGACGTGTTCAACGTCCTGCTGCAGGTGCTCGACGACGGGCGCCTGACGGACGGACAGGGCCGGACGGTCGACTTCCGCAACACGCTGATCGTCATGACCTCCAACCTCGGCGCCGAGTACCTCGTCGCCCAGAAGGAGGGCGAGGACACGGATGCGGTGCGCGACGAGGTCATGGGCGTGGTGCGCAGCCACTTCCGGCCGGAGTTCCTGAACCGCGTGGACGAGATCATCCTCTTCCACCGGCTGCAGCGCTCCGAGATGGGTGCGATCGTCGACATCCAGATGGGCCGCCTGCAGCGGCTCTTGGAGGACCGCAAGATCGTGATCGAACTCGATCCGGAGGCGCGCACTTGGCTCGCCGACAAGGGCTACGACCCGGCCTATGGGGCGCGTCCCCTGAAGCGGGTGATCCAGAAGCACGTCCAGGATCCGCTCGCGGAGCTGATCCTCTCGGGCGAGATCAAGGACAGCGAGACGGTGCCGGTCCGCGTCGGTCCCATAGGCCTGATGATCGGCAACTTCGCCGCCGCGCCCGCAAGCGAGAAGCCGTTCGCGCGCGGCATTCCCCTGCAATAGCCATGACACGCCAGATCAGCAGCCCTCGGACCTCGCTCCGAGGGCCATCCTGACGAGCCTCGCACATCACACGGCAGCGTGGCACGTCAGTCGTCAACCATACCAGGTGCGAAGGAGGGAGCGTTGAGTGACAATCCCTATGACGTGCTCGGTGTGAAGCCGAGCACCTCTTCAGACGAGATCCAGAAGGCATACCGCCGATTAGCCAAGAAGTTCCACCCAGATCTGAACCCTGGCAATCAGAGGGCGGAAGAGCAGTTCAAGCGGGTTTCAGCTGCCTACGACCTTTTAGGTGATCCGGAGAAGCGCGCCCGCTTCGATCGAGGCGAGATCGACGCCTCTGGCGCCGAGCGACCTGCCCAGCACTTCTATCGCGACTTTGCCCATGCCGGCGCTGACCACCCCTTTGCCTCCAGAGCCGGGTTTGAGGACTTCATGGGCTCAGATGACATCCTCTCAGAGCTTCTGCGACGAGGAAGCCGGACGGCCTTCCGGATGGACGGTGCAGATGCCCATTATCGCCTCCCGATCGACTTTCTCGAGGCAGTGAACGGGACCAGCAAGCGCGTCACGCTGCCGGATGGCACCACACTGGACATCGCTGTCCCAGCCGGCGCGAAGGACGGCCAGGTTCTGCGCCTACGTGGCAGGGGCGATCGGGGCTCCGGCGGGGGTCGGAGCGGTGACGCTCTCATTGAGCTGGAGGTCCGGCCGCATCAGTTCTTCAGGCAAGATGGGGACGATATTCGCCTCGACCTGCCAATCTCACTCGCGGAGGCCGTGCTGGGCAGCAAGGTCGAGGTGCCGACACCCACCGGTTTTGTGAGGATGTCTATTCCCAGAGCTACCAGCTCCGGCAAGGTCATGCGCCTGCGCGGGAAAGGGGTTCCCCGCCCAAATGGGACTCGGGGAGACATGTATGTGCAGCTGCAAGTCGTCCTGCCGGAGAACGATCCCGAGCTCGAAGCCTTTGTACGGAGCTGGGGTTCCGGGCGAACCCATAACCCCCGCCGGAGTATGGAGGCGTAAATACTCAAAGCATTCAGCCGCGCCTTCTTGGGACCGCCCGTTGAAGTGATCCTGCCAATGCCCGTCAAGGCGGCGCATGTAAGCCGGATCGGTGCCGCAAGCTCACGGCTCCCCTGGCGCCTAGTCAGGGAAGCGCGTGCGCGACAAGCGTTCCCGCAGGTCGGCCATCGCCGCATCCGAAACGTGGAGCCTGACGGCTTCCGGTTGCCCGCTCATGGGTGTGATCCTGAGGTAGGGTGGCGTCTCTAAGCCTGGCCCGCACAGAGGCCAATCTCGTCGTCAGGATCGTTTGCCGCACTCATAGGATCCAGGAGTGCGGCCTGAATACTGTCGATCACATCCTGGGCGACCTCGTCGCAGTCGCTGGCTTCGCCCGTGAGCATCGCCTCGCCATCACAGAACGTGATGAGCAGGTACCCGGTGACCTCTCCCTGCTCCTCGCGATGCTCACGAACGGCTTTCTCGATCAGTTTGTGCAAGACCGATCCTCCTGGCCATGACAGCTCAATTGGCCACGAAGTAGCCGTCGGCACAACACCGCTACCAATTAGCTGCACAGGAATTCAGGCGAGTGCAATGGTACCCACTTGAGGGCCCTTCTTACCTTCTATGATCTTAATGCGCACCCTTGTGCCTTCCTCAAGGTCGGATAGACCAGCCTGCTCCAGGACGGTTCGGTGGAGGAACACCTCTTCGCCGCCTGCATCAGGCGTGACAAAGCCAAAGCCTTTGGTGACGTTATACCACTTCACGATCCCTAGTTCCTGCGCAGAGCTGGACGGCATGGGGGCAGATGGGGCAGGTCTTGGTTTCAGTTCTTCCTCCTCATCGGCCAAGAGGTTGTCGAGGACATAGGCCAGCCGGAGAGCTTGGTCTGAGGTAAGTCCATACAGGGCCTTCTTGCCGGCATCATCCTCGATGTGGAGCTGATAGGTGCTTGCATCACGTGTCGCGGTGATGGTGTTAACTGTCTTCGCCTTCATTGCGCGCGGCATTTGTCTTTCCCAGTCGGACTATTTAACCACCCTGAAATCCGATCACGTGCATTCTCTTTGGATCCAGTAGGGGATTGTGAGCATGCGCGAGTGGGCTTCTGACCAGGGGGACGTTCTTAGGTTCCCGCAGCCTGTCACTGACATAGCGGCTGATGAGAACGCTGCTTCGATGATCGACCTCTTACAAGAGCACCTGGCACTGGCGCGAGAGGGCAAGCTGCGGTCGATTGCCGTCGCCTCCGTCTCAGCCGATGGAGCAGCCATTGGGACGCAGTGGTCCTATTCCTACGGCGACAGCGCAAGCCTTATCGGCAAGCTAACGGTGCTGACTCATGACCTCATGGCGGCTCGGCAGTAGGTAAGGCCGGTTGGCGGCGTTTATCAACGTGCCGTCGAGGCGGTAGTCAATGCCATAGGGTGTCGACCTTTCTTCAAACTGTGAGGTCTCACGATCTGGCCTGAACCAGATCCTGGGTCTGGAGTGCGTCGCGCGTAGCAGCAAAGGCTGCTGTGTTGTCGAAGATGCACCAGCTCTGCGCGCCCGCGGCGGCATCATGCACAAGCCGCCCCGCAGTCGCGGTCAGGGCCTCCTCGCTGTACGGGGAATAGTAGATCCGGGGCGAGCCATGCAGGCGGTAGTAGGATAAGCCCCGCCACCCGCCGGGCTCATCCGCTCCGGGAGCGACGGCATGAAGCGCTAGGTTAAGGGTGGTTCGGCTACTCTGCCCTGATAAGCGCGCATCAGGTCAGCGCATTGCTCTGTGGTCACCCGCGTGTAGCACTACGTAGGGATCGCACACTGCTCCAAGTGACGCTCTAGAGAAATCAGCACGTTAGCTCGGGCTGGGTGCCCCGGAGAGGACTGGGTGTCTCGCAGCCGGAACCAAGAAAAATCAGACACTTAGCGTCGCGCCATCAAAGCCGTGTGTAGCACCGCTGTGTGGCACCGTCGAGCGCGATGTGGGCACGGTTGGCACCGCCACCCGCGGTTCGCCTGCGGGAGCAAACCCGCTCCTCTGACAGTGTCGGAATTTTCGGCCTAGATGACGCGCCCGGGCGGGCGCAACCTCAAAGGGCAGAGGCTCAACGCAGAGGCGCCCTTCGGCCACTGGGGCACCCAGACCTTCGTTACTGCCCTGCGCTGTAGCACCTAGAGGCGATATTCCACGTCATTAACGTAGATGGAGGCTGATGGGCTTCACCGCGCAAGCTAGCTGAGCCATTAGGCTACTGGCGTCGCTACCGCGCGGCTCATGCCCACAGCCGGGCTTTCCCGTGTTTCTGGCATCGCGAGCCAGAACACCACAGCACCCACAGCAGCAACCATAGCTAGTGCCAAAAAAGCTGCGTCATACCCGGCCCACACCACCAACTGGCCCGCTAACGCCATGCTGATCACGCCGCCCACGCCGTGAACTGTGCCGACCACCCCTTGGGCAGCCGCGAAGTGCCCGCTGCCGCGCGTCAGATCGGCGACTACGACCGGGAACAGCGCACCAATCAACCCCGCACCCACGCCGTCGAGCAGTTGCACCCCAATTAGCCAAGCTGTGTTGTCGGACAGCGTGTAGAGTGTGCCCCGCAGCGCCAGCGCCAGAAACGCAGCCATGAGCAACGGCTTGCGCCCCCATACATCTGCCCTCGCTCCAGCCAGGGCCGCCACGGGCACCATGACGGATTGTGCCGCGATGGCGGAGGCCGCCGTCAACGCAATGCCCTGGCCGGCGTTCTGAAGCGCCAGCTTCTGCGAGACCAGCCCCAGCATGGAGGCGTTGGCGAGGTGGAACAGGGCGCCACAGCCTGCAAATATCAACAGAGGCTTGGAGCTGAAGAGCACAGCCCATGCTGAAGGGCGCGCTTCATGTGTAGTCCCGGCGCCGGGCAGCAGGCCGCGCGCCACATCATGATCAATAGCGTGGGCAGGGACCGCGGCGGCCGCGGCCACGCTGGCCAGAGCCGTGAAACTCATGGTCCAGAACAGTACGGAGTTGCCGAAAAAGGGTGCGGTGAGCAGGATCACCAGGCTGATGGCGCCGTCACCTAGATGGAATAGCGCTTCGTTCCGCCCAGCCCGGCGGGCGAAACGGGCGGGCCCGACAACACCAAGGGCGATAGAGGCCAGGGTCGGCCCGATGGTAACGGCCGCGAGCGCTCCGACGAGACCGGCGACAGCGACGGACCAGAACTGAGGTGCGAGTGGGATCACTAGGCAGGTTGCCGTGACCAGGACGACGGCACCGGCCAGCAGCGCGCGCTTGGCTCGCACAGCGTCGACGAGCGCGCCGAGCGGCGCCTGCGAGGCCAGTCCGGTCAGGGAACCAATGGAGAGCGCCGCCCCGATGCTGCCTGCGTCCCAGGCGTGCTCCGTCATCAAGTACACACCGAGATACGCGCCGAGGCCGTACCGTGCGTCGGAGACGAAGAAGCTCAGGGCGTCCAGCGCGCGCTCGGCACGTTGCTCCTGCATGATTGCAGTTCCACACGAGATCGACGGCAGTCCTGACTAACCGATGCAGCCCTGCCATGTTCCGGACCCTGTCCGAAACAGGCCGATATTCGGGTCACTGGACTGGCCGATTGTTTCATCAGAACTGGTAGTACAGTTATCGCCGCACGAGATGGGCGACCATGCCCGCATGGAGACATGTCCGACCTGGGATTGAAGCTCGCTGCACGTCCAATGCCCAGTATGGAAAAAGCCGGCCGCAGTGCTGCTGCCCCACAGGGTTCGCATGCGCTGCCCGGCCCCCCACGAGGGACGCGCGGCCGGGTAGGCGCGTTCTAGGCGAACCTGTCCGAGGCGCCCGCCTACAACAGCGGGGTCCCACCCGTTACGGCGTAGATGCCGCCTGTCATGTAGCTGCCTTCCTCGGAGGCGAGCAGGACGTAGATGCCCGCCAGCTCCTTCGGCTGGCCGGCGCGGCCTAGCGGTGTGTCCTTGCCAAAGCTCTTCACCTTCTCGGGCGGCATGGTGGAGGGAATCAAGGGTGTCCAGATGGGACCCGGCGCCACCGCGTTCACCCGGATGCCCTTGCTCCCGAGCATCTGGGCCAGACCTGCTGTGAAGTTGGAGACTGCGCCCTTCGTTGAGGCGTAGGCCAGGAGCATGGGGCTGGGCTTGTCGGACTGAATGGAGGTCGTGTTGATGATGGAGGACCCTGGCCGCATGTGCGGAACGGCGGCCTTGGCGAGGTAGAACATGGCCGCGATGTTGGTCTGGAAGGTGTAGTTCCATTCCTCGTCGGAGATGTCCTCCAGTGACTCATAGGTGCGCTGGAAGGCGGCGTTGTTCACCAGGATGTCGATACGGCTGAACTCGGCCACAGCCCGATCGATGATAGCGCGGCAGTGGGCGGCCTCAGCAATATCGCCCCGCACCAGCACGCACCGACGCCCTGCTGCCTCAACGTGGCGAGCAGTCTCACGGGCATCCTCGTTCTCTTGTTCGTTCAGGTAGCTGATCAGGATGTCCGCACCCTCACGGGCATAGGCAATCGCCACTGCCCGGCCGATCCCGCTGTCGCCGCCGGTGATGACGGCCACGCGCCCGGTGAGCTTTCCGGAGCCCTTGTAGCTGTTTTCGCCATGGTCAGCCTGAGGAGTCATCTCGGCTTCGGTGCCGGGGGGCTGGATCTGCTCCTGATCGGCCTGGCTCATGGCGGTGCGCCTCCTTGGGTGATCCCATCAAATACCGGGTGCTCGGGAAGTTCCACTTTGGGTCATGGGGTAGCTGCGAAGCAGACGCCGACAACTGCTTGGATTCTCTCCACAGCCCAGTTCATGTTAGTGGCAGAAGTATCAAACCGCTGCTCGCTCTGATCGTTAGCTCTTCTGCACAACAGATGAGGAGGTCGGCTTCTAGCACTACTCGCACCTGACGGCCTGGCCATCTTTGAGCCCTCTGCGGAAGTTCGCTAGCAGTAGGGGTGGTCCCTGTTTGTCCCGCTTCGGACATCTACATCGAGCTTTGCCCGAGCAGCGATGCTTAATATCTGGACACCTGAGATGCCTCTAACCTATAGGCCGAGACCCGATCTCGCCGAAATTATGAGACTCCATTGAGAGCGAGCACAAGAGCATCCATGAAGCTCGGCATTACTCGCTTGGATTTCCTGCGCGGCTCTATTGCCAGCTTGGCCACAACAGCCGCCTCTCCCGGCATTGCGGCTAGTGTCGTTACTCAGCTTACTCCACATCCTGCCGAGCAGCTGGGACCATCTCTTTTCGACCTTGAGTTCTCAATTGTCGAGCAGCTTCGACCCTTCAATCTTCTCCCCAGGAGTTTCGTTCAGGTCCATGAGCAGTTTCATGAAACGAGCTTGGGACGACTCGTGAGAATGGGACAGCAATCTGACGGTGATCTGGCCGAAATAACACTTTCGCCCGGTCGCCTGTGCCTGACCTCGTCCCGAGCCGAGCCCACGCTGCTCCGCACCGAGGCAGGTCCTGTCGCGCCTTATGGCACCGTGATCGTAACGATAGGCTCCTCTGAGACTAGGACCAATGAGGCCGGAACGGTCGCCGCCGGTCTTGTGCAGGATGCGAGCAACTATGTGGTCGCCTCGTTCGAGAGCACGGGTGATCCGCTTAAGGGCATCGTTGCCATCGATGTGCGGGTCGAAGGCAGGAGGACTCGGGCTGCTTGGGCGAATGCCGACCTTGCTGGGGTTGAGCAATGTGCGTTTGCAATCAACGAGAACTACGTGACAGCCCTTGTGGCGAAGGGAGCGCACTGGGTTCCTGTCGTACAGCACCGCATCACCGCCCTGCTGGATCTGCGGAATCCAGTCGTGCTGCGTCAGTACCATTATGGGTTCGGCGCCGGCGGCGTCGGCGCCACTGTGGCGATGGCCGAAGTACGGGCAGGCTACTTCGGGCAAGGGTCGTGCCCCGTGGGGTGGTGTAGGAATGCCGGTCCTCGGCAGGGTCCGAGGGTGATCAGGCAGCCACGGCGGACAACCTGAGGGTGGGATCATCGCTCAAGGCGCACAGACTTTCCAGGCTCA
>JAESFH010000207.1_pt1 | contig 33468 bp, 42 predicted proteins | sample 9269381 | NCBI WGS metagenome assembly JAESFH01 (sample SAMN14504062, study PRJNA617094) | algae metagenome | isolation source: Aphanothece sp. CMT-3BRIN-NPC111 and co-occurring heterotrophs from well... | place: USA: Clark Mountains Wilderness, California | collected 2010-04-18
CACGGCTTAAAGCGACCGATGGCTCTGAGAATACGGCGGGGCATCGGATCAGGTCTCTGGGTCCGCTGCGGCCGGGCTGTAGGGGAAGCTGTCAGCTTCCCCAGTTTCTAAACACGGGAAGCTAACGGCTTACCCTAAAGCAGCCGCGAGCTTCATTAGAAGATGAAATAGATGAACGGGTTGTATTCCTGCGTCGCCAGCACGACGAGCGCGAGCCAGCCGAGCGCGAAACAGACGGCCGCTTTCGGCATCGTCAGCTGTTGCGTCCAATCCCACGTCTGCTTGCCAGCCCAGACGACGACCGCCGCGAGCGCGATCGAGAGCAGATAGTACGGCTGATAAATGATGCCGCTGATCAACGCGGCGCCCGGCTGCCCTTCGGCGAAGCCAAACATGCTCGCGAGATAGGTAAGCGCGCGGGGCAGATCGGCGGCGCGGAAAAATACCCAACCGAGCAGCACGATGACGAACGTGATCGCGATGCGGAGCGGCCGCGGGAGATTGTGGTAGAAGCCTTCGCGTCCCTGGCTGCGCTCGAAGGCCAGCATGCCGCCGTGCATTGCGCCCCAGATGACGAAGTTCCATGACGCGCCGTGCCACAATCCACCGAGAAGCATCGTGATGATGAGATTGAAGTAGGTGCGTGAGAGCTTGCCGCGATTTCCGCCGAGCGGGATGTAGAGGTATTCGCGTAACCACGTCGAAAGCGAGATGTGCCAGCGCCGCCAGAAGTCGGTGATTGATTCGGCGCGATACGGTGAATCGAAGTTCTTCGCGAAGACGAAACCGAGCATCAGACCGAGCCCGATCGCCATGTCCGAATAGCCGCTGAAATCGAAGTAAATTTGGAACGCATACGCCACCGCGCCGAACCATGCGTCGATCGTCCCGACGGCGCCGGCGTCGAATGTCGTGTCGGCTATTTTTCCGCACGGATTTGCGAGCAGGATTTTCTTCGCCAGCCCAAGCATGAAGAACGCGACCCCGCGTCCGAACTTATCCATCGTCAACGTGCGATGCTTCAGCTGCTCCGCGAGGAACGAGAACTTCAGGATCGGCCCCGCGACGAGGTGCGGGAACATTGAAACGAAGCACGAGAAGTCGACGAAGTTCGACACCGCTTCGGCTTCGCCGCGGTAGACGTCGATCGTGTAACTGAGCGCCTGAAACGTGTAGAAGCTGATCCCGAGCGGCAGGACCACGCGCAGGAGGGTGTCCCATTGCGCGGAATCCCAGCCGAGCGCCTGGACGGCCGCGTTGTAGCTGTCGACGCCGAAGTTGAAGTACTTAAAGAAGCCGAGGACGACGAGGTTCGACACGACCGATGCCGTGACCGCGAGCCACTGCGTCCGCGACCGCGGCGCTTTTCGAGGCAACGCGCGCACGGGTTTCCCCCAGAAGGTCCAGAATCGCCACGAATCGTGTGCGATCACCAAGCTCATAATCCAGTCGATCGATGTCGTGGCGAACATCAGCACGATGAACCGCGGTTCCGCCCAGCCGTAGAAGGTGTAGCCCGTCAGAATCAGCCAGAAATTGCGCCAGCGTTGCGGCGCGGCTGCGAGCGCGTAGTAACCGGCGAGCGCGAGCGGCAGGAAATAGAAAATGAAGATGTGGGAGCTGAAAACCACGCCGCGTTATCGTCGGGAGGAACTTCTCTGGATAAAGAGGAAATTGCGTGAGCAGCGATTTGCGGGAGCGGTCCATTGGGTTTCCCTTTGCTGCTCGATGCGCTTCTTCAGGGTCATTGCGGCGGTTTCCGCGATTGTAACTTCCAGCGTCGCGGCGGAAGTGACGCTCACGGATGCGCAGCAGCAGTTCCGCACCGAGGTCAACACCCGGCTCGCTGAGCTCGATAAGAAAGGCGCGAGCGTTTTCGACGGACCTGACGGCTGGTTGTTTCTCGCGAGCGAGCTGCGTTTCCTCGCGAAGGCGGAGTTCTGGGGCGAAGCCGCGCGCGGCGGAAGCCGCGGCAAGCCGGCCGATCCGCTGCCGGCGATTCTGGATTTCCATCGGCAACTGAAAGAACGCGGGATCGAGCTCGTGCTCGTGCCGGTGCCGCCGAAAGCTGCGATCTATCCGGAGAAGTTTTCAGCAGCGGCCGGCGTGACGATCGCCGCCGCGCCGTACCTGCGCGCGTTCTATGAGCAACTGCGTGCGGGCGGCGTTGATGTGCTCGACCTGACGCCGGTGTTCATCGCAAATCGGGAGCACGAGCGCGGCGATGTTTTTTGCCAGACGGACAGCCATTGGTCCGGTGTCGGAACGATGCTCGCGGCGCAGGCGATCGCGGAACGGGTGAAAACGAAATTGCCGGCCGCGGCGCCGCGGCGCGAATACGTCACCGAATGGAAAGAGACTGCGATCTCCGGCGATCTCGTTGCGCTGCTTGGCCGGGACGTCGCGAAACCGACGCCGGAAAGGATCGCGTTGCGACTCATCGCGGAGAAGGGGAGCGGCGCGGCCGTAAAGCCGGATCCGAACAGCCCCGTCCTCGTGATGGGCGACAGCCACACGCTCGTCTTCAGCGAGTTTCTCGCGCAGCGCGCGGGGCTCATCGATCAGCTCGCGGCCGAGATTGGCTTCGCGCCTGACTTGATCGGCACGCGCGGATCCGGCGCTACGGCGGTGCGCGTCAGCCTCTTCCGCAAAGCGCGCAGCGATGCCGGCTATCTTGCGAAGAAGAAGGTCGTCGTCTGGTGTTTCGCGGCGCGTGAATTCACCGAGACAGATCAAGGCTGGGTCCCGCAGCCGGTCGCCAAGTAGCGCGCGCTGGGCCCGCTTGACGCGCCGCGCAGAAGCGTCTCAATACCTTTCGGCAATGGCTGTAATCGCAACACTCCGCTCACGCCACCGATGGGCATGGTCATCGGTGATCGTGCTCCTCGCGATTGCCTTCTCCTCAGCCCGGATCGATGCGGCGCGTGCCGACGATCCGAACAAACTGAAGGTCTTGATCCTCGGCGATTCGCTTGCGCTGTGCGGATTCGGAAAACGGCTCGACGAGCGATTCCGCAACGATCCTAAGGTTGAGGCGACTTACACTTACATGGCGTGCGGAACCAACCCGCTGAGCTGGATGAAACAGAAGCCGTACACGAGCGTGAAATCCGCCTGCGGATTCTGGAGCATCGAACCGGCGGATGATTCAAACGCGCCAGCGCGCGAAATGCAGGACACCTATGGCACGAAGCGCAATCAAGCGCCGAAGCCACACCTCGTGCCGAAGCTCGAGGACTTGATGCAAACCGTGCAGCCGGACGTGCTCGTGATCCAAACCGGCAGCAACCTCTTCGGTCTGTTTCCCGATACCAAGACGGTCCGCCCGGCGCAACACGGTCCCCTCTTGAAGAAGTATCTCCTGCCGTTTCGCGATCTCGCCGTCTCCGCGCCGTCGACGTTGCGCAAGATCTACTATGTGAACCCGCCGGTTTCCGGCCGGGTAGCGAAAGAAGTGCAGGACTTCGTCTACGAGCAGACACGCGCGCAACTCACACCTGCCGCGACCGTGATCGATAGCCGCAAGCTCCTGTCCTACCCATACAAAAACATGGATCCGGACAAGGAGCATTTCCTTGGCGAAGAGATGACGCAGTGGGCCGATCAGGTTTTCGAGATCGTCCAGCGCGACATCTCCGGGCAGCCGATCGCCAGTCTTCCGCTCTTGTCGCAGGCGTTCGGAGGGGGCGCCGTCGCGCAGGCGAACCCGCCGCAGGACACGCCGATGCGCGCAGAATTGGCAAACACTCCGCAAGTTGCCGCACGCGCCGAGCCGGTCTCACCAACCGAGCAAGCCGCGCGTGCCGTCGCGGTCGAGCCCACTGATGTCCCGCCGCCGGCCGAGCCGCCGAGCAAGCCGGAACCGCTGATCGTGAAAGCGCGGCTGGTGTTTAAATCAGCGCCAATTCCGGTGAAGGAATTGCTGCCGTATCAGGAGTCGCTCGTCGGTTATGTCTACGAGATCGACAAGGTCGTGAAAGGCCGCTACCCCGAGCGCCAGGTCCTCGTGATGCATCCGGCGCACATCGCGTTGAAAGAGCAGAAGCTCGACAAATTCAAGATTGGCAAGCGCTACAAACTTCGGCTTGATCGCATGGACGGAAGCTTGTGGGACACGGCGAAAGCGAGAGACGAATCCAACCAGATCCAGCTCCTGCCGTACATGCGCGTGGACGACAAGGCGAAGCACCCCGGGTATCGAACATCACGATGACACGCACCGCTTTCACGCTCCTCGGTTTGTTCTTGTGCGTGGGCTGCTTTGTCCTGGCGACGAACGGCACCGCGCGCACGGCTGCGAAACGGGCGGTCGAGCCGCCGTCAGCCTCCGCCACCCCGCGTGTCTTGATGATCGGCGATTCGCTTTCCGCGGGCCCGTTCGGCGAAGCAGTGCAGCAGCATCTGGCGCGAAAGTACGGACCGCAGAATGTCGCGGCGTACGCGTCGTGCGGATCCTCGCCGGAGCATTGGCTCGCGCAAGAGCCGGCGTTCTACACGAAATGCGGCTACCGCGAGAGTACGCCCGATCGACCGCCGATGATGCGTGACTTCGTGAACGGCAAACCGCCGAAAGCGACGCTCACGCCGAAAATCGAGACACTCGTTAGACGTCATCAGCCGACGATCGTGGTGGTGCAGCTCGGCACAAATTGGATGGATCGAAATCTCACCGACGCGCAGATCAATTCGTTTCTCGATCGCTTCGTTCGCGCGGCACGTGGTTCAAGCGTGCGCCAGGTCGTCTGGATCGCGCCGCCGGATTCATCCGCGCTCGCGGGCCGGCAGGGCCGCATTCATCGGCTCATCCAAGCCGGCGCGAAACGCGACCGCTTCGAGGTGATCGATTCGCGGCAGTTGACGCATTACATCCCCGGAAAAACGGGCGGCGACGGCATCCACTACAACAGCGCATCGTCACGCGCCTGGGCGGCGCGGGTGAACTCCAGCCTCGACTCCGTTTTGCGCGGACAGATGGCGCGTCGTTAGGCCGGGACTTCGCGCGTCACGTAGTTGCTGACGAATTGCCGGCGGAAATCGGCGAACGTGCCGGTGTCGATCGCCTCGCGCACCTTCCGCATCAGATCGAGATACGAGTGGAGGTTGTGCAGTGTGATCAAGCGTAGGCCGAGGATCTCCTCTGCCTTAATCAAATGGCGGATGTAGCCGCGTGAGAATTCCGCACACGCACAACAAGCGCAGCCTTCCTCGATCGGTCGCTGATCGAGGATATACTCCGCATTTTTCAGGTTCAGCGTGCCGGTCGCAGTAAACGCGGTGCCGTTCCGGGCGATGCGCGTCGGCAACACGCAATCGAACATGTCAACGCCGCGCGCGATCAGCTCGATCATTTGCGGCGGCGTGCCGAGGCCCATGCAGTAGCGTGGCTTGTCCGCCGGCAGAAAGGGGTCGCTGTTTTCAACCGCGGCCATCATCTCCGGCTCCGGTTCTCCGACGCTCACGCCGCCGATCGCGTAACCATCAAACCCGATCTGCACCGTTGCTTCCGCGCTCGCGCGGCGGAGATCGGGAAACGTCGCGCCTTGCACAATGCCGAACACGAGTTGTGCATCCGCATGTGGCGCTTCCTTGCTGCGCTTCGCCCATCGGATCGTCATCTCCAGACTGCGCGCGGCGTATTCATGCTCGCATGGCCATGGCGGGCATTCATCGAGCACCATCGCGATGTCGCTCCCGAGCGTCGCCTGGATCTCCATCGCGATCTCCGGAGTGATGAACGTCGGCGTGCCGTCGAGATGATTCTGAAATCGGACGCCTTGGTCGGTGATCTTCCGCAGCTTCGCGAGCGAGAAGATCTGGTAACCGCCGGAGTCGGTCAGGACCGGCCCATCCCAGTTCATGAACCGATGCAACCCGCCGAAATGCCGGATCACCTCAAGCCCGGGCCTAACGAAGAGATGATACGTGTTGCCGAGAATGATCTGCGCCTTCAGCTCCCGCAACTCCCGCGGGCTCACCGCCTTGACGCTGCCTTGGGTGCCGACGGGCATGAAGACAGGCGTCTCGATCACGCCATGGGCAGTCGTCAGCCGACCGCGCCGCGCCTTGGAAGAGGCGTCTGTTTTGAGCAGCTCGAACACAGACGCTGAGCTTCGAATGTCGCTCGCGGGTAGCAAGCAATTCCACACGAACACCGCTGGAGCTGCGCGTGAGGTGCCCTGTATACTTGCAGACTGACGCGCTCGGCCGACCGGAAGTGATATTGGTGTCTCACGGTGCTCTAATTCAACGGTTCAGGGGGAACGTGAACATCAACTGAGGCGCTGGGCTGCATGCGTGCGGCACGCGCGAGTAGAGGTGGATCGCGGCCGGATTGTCCGTGTCTGCCAGCACCCATGCCTCCTTGCAGCCGGCGTTTCGCGCTACCTCCAGGATGGCAGCAACGAGACGCCGCCCGACGCCACCACCACGATGCGCCGGCGCGACGCCAATCTCGTTGATCCAGAACTCAGGCTCCGGCTTGTCCGGATGCAGATAATGGACGCTGGATGCGAAGCCGACGATCGCCGCATCGCTGAGTGCGACGACGAGATGGTGGCGCGGATCAGCCAGGAACTCCGCGGCGCGAGCGACATCAATCGCGTCATCGAAAACGCCGGGCACGACGCTGCTCAGGAGGTCGGCGTCGTCCCGGCCGAGGACCCTCACTTCGATCGCCATCTCCTCTGTGCCTACCACGTCGAAAGCCGTTTACTTCGGCTTTGGTGACGGGCTTTGCGTTGGCTCGTTGCGCGGCGTTTGGCAGCACGCCTCTTTCTCAACCTTGCCGCTGGCAATGCAGTTGTAGGTGCCATCCTTCTGCTTCACACACATCGTGTTTGGCGTGTCGCCGGCACTGGCGATGGACGCCGAGATGATCGTCGCCAGGAGGATTAAACGTGTCACGCCGCACGGTAAGCGCACTTGCAGTGGCGTCCAGACACAGCAGCTCGAACGCGCAACGGCATTCCGTTGGCACCACACCGCGTGTCAGTGCTTGAAGCGATCGAGGCCCCGGAGCGACGTCGCGCCGGGACAGACTACAGAATCATTCCCATCTCCAAGCGGTCGAGGACTTCACCTCCGACCCTCACTTGCTCTCGTTGCCGCGCGACAAAACCCGACGCTGAAAAGGCCGGTTCTGCGGTAAGGCTCGCGTGGACCCACAGCAGGCGCACGCCCTTCGCTCGGGCACGATCTAAAATGCGCTTGAACAACTCGCGGAACAAACCCGCGTGCCGCGCCTGGGGTCTGATATAGGCAAAGTATATGACGCGCCCGCACAAGCCGCCGCGCCAGCGCCATCGCTGCGCAGTTACCGTCGAAGCCGGAAGTCTGCGCGGAGTCGCTCCAGTTGCTCGGTTAAGGCGAGGATCATCTTGATCCCGGGGAGGTTAATGCCGTGCACGTTGCGCAGATACTCGATGCGGCGGAGCGCGCGGATGCCTTCATCGTCAAAGTAATAGCCTGCCGCGGTCGGGTCGCCGATGGGGCAGACGAGGCCGTGCTTGCAGTACAACAGAATCAGCCGGCGCGGTATGTCGACGATCTCCGCTGTCGTCTCGAGTGGATAGACGGTGACTGGAGCTGCCTGGAAGACTTGCAGCGCATAGCTCTGCTCAATCGTGGCGAAGTTGATGGTCGGTGTTTGCATGGGTGGTCCCGGTTCACGTCGGCCGGCTGCCTTGTTCTCGCTGATACGGGCGTGGCACGTATTCGACGGACTGCTGCCGCCGCACGGGCTGCGGGTAGAGCTGCATGAGCTGGAAAATGCCCGCCGGCATCTCGTCGCGAACCGGTAGACCAAGCTGCTGCGCGCGGTGGAACGTGATCGCGTAATCGTGCGTCCACTTGCCGGACGTGAGGAGCTGCGCCAGCTGGACGGCTTTCCCGTGATCGTATTTGTCCGATAACAGCTCCGTGACCTCTTCTTCCATTTGCGCGAGAGCTTTGCGCGCTTGGTCGGCGAGGATGAGCGTGTTGTCGTCGACTTCCGCGATCGGCTTTTGCTCGACGGCTTTCACGATCGACGCGGCCGCGTATTGCCCGAGCTGCGGATCGACCGGTCCGAGCACCGAATGCCGGCACATCACAATCTCATCGGCGGCGAGCGCGATCAGCGTTCCACCCGACATGGCATAGTGCGGCACGAAGACGGTCACCTTGCCTTTGTGATCGCGCACCGCGCGTGCGATTTGCGCGGCTGCCAGCACGAGCCCGCCGGGTGTGTGCAACACGAGGTCGAGCGGCATCTCGGGATCGGTCATGTGGATCGCGCGGATCACTTCTTCGGAGTCGTCCACGTCGATGTAGCGGAAGAACGGGAACCCGAGCAGGCTCATCGTCTCCTGCCGGTGGACGAGCAGGATGATGCGCGACTTCCGCGCCGCTTCCAGCCGCGTGATCTGGCGTTGCCGGCTTGCTTCCAGAAAGCGTTGCCGCAGGACGGGCTGCAACGCGGTCAGCAAGAAGAACAGCCAGATAAAACTCGATGCGTCCATTTGTTAGAAGCGTTGCCACTCACGCCGCGTGACCCACGGCGTCTCGATCCCATACTCGTCTGGCTCAAAGCGCCGGCGTTCGCGTTGTGGGCGAAGGAACGCCCAGCAAAAGAGTACACCCGCGACGAAGCCGCCGATGTGCGCCCACCATGCGATGCCACCGCCTTGTTGCGGCTCGAGGAGCGCAGCCGTCCCGCTGAACAGCTGACTCACGAACCAGAATCCCAGGTAGAAGAACGCCGGCAGCTCGAAGAAAAAGGGGATGATGATGATCGGGATCAGCACGATCACGCGCGAGTGCCAGAACCAGAGAAAGTACGCGGCGAGCACGCCAGCGATCGCGCCGGACGCGCCGACGGAGGGCACGGTCGAGTTCGCATTAGTCAGCAAATGTGTGAGTCCGGCTGCGAGACCGCAGAGCAGATAGAAGATGAGGAAGCGGAACGGCCCCATCCGATCTTCCACGTTGTCGCCGAAGATCGAGAGGCTCCACATGTTGCTGATGATGTGCAGCCAGCCGCCGTGCAGGAACATGTGCGTCAGAAACGGCAGGTAATCGTCGACGGGGAACCCGACGTATTCGGCCCAGGCAGGATGCGTGTAGCGCGCCGGCACGATGCCGAACAGATAGACGAATTGCTCGAGCGTCCGCTCCGGCATCGTCAGCTGGAAAAAGAACGCGATCGCGTTCACCAGGATGAGCGCGTGCGTCATGATCGGCGGGTTGCGGCTCGGAATGGTGTCTTTGATCGGCAACATCGTGTCAGGCTCCGTTCGCACCCGAGTGCTCGCGGGGATTGAAGCGCGAGACGCGGCTAAGCTTTTCCCATAGGTCACGCTCTTCGCTGTTGAGTTGCGGCGGCGTGCGCACGGTCGCGGTCACATACAGGTCACCACGCTCCGAGCTTTTCGGCCTCGGCAATCCTTTGCCTCGCACGCGCAGCTTGCGTCCGGTGTCGGTGCCGGCCGGAATGCGCATTTTGATGCGGCCGTCGAGCGTCGGAACGGTTAGCTCGGCGCCGAGCGCGGCTTCCCACGGTGCGAGATCCAGCTCGTGATGAAGGTCGGCGCCGTCAGCACGGAAGTCCGGATGCGCGGCAAAGCGGACGCGCAGGAAAAGATCCCCGGCTGGCCCGCCATTCAAACCCTCGCCGCCTTTGCCTGGGACGCGGATGAGCTTCCCGTCCTGCACACCCGGCGGAATCCGCACCTTGAACGTCTGCGTCTCGGCTTTCCCGGTGCGTGGATCGACGCGCTGTAGCCCGATCTCGCGGGTCGCGCCGTGCATCGCTTCGTTCAACGTCACCATGATCTCGCCTTCAATGTCATGGCCTTTGAGCGGTCCAGTGCGCCCGTTCGCGCCCGAGCCCGCAGCGTGTATGAAATCATCGGCGCCTCCTCGACCGAAACGACCGCCACTGCCAAACAGGTTCTCGAAGAAATCGCTGAAGCCAGCGCCTTCGAAGCGAAATTCGTACGCGCCGCCATCGGGTGAAGATTCCTGATAAGCACTGCCCGCATTCCACCCCGGTGGCGGCCGAAATTCCGCGCCTTGCTGCCAGTTCGGGCCGAGCTCGTCGTACTTCCGCCGCTTCTCCGGATCGCTTAAGACCTCGTATGCTTCGTTGATCTCCTTGAACTTCTCCTCCGCCGTCTTCTTGTCCTTCGCGACGTCCGGGTGATACTTGCGCGCGAGCTTGCGGAACGCCTTGCGAACGTCGTCTTCGCTTGCTTCCCGCGGCACCTCGAGAGTCGCGTAGTAGTCTTTGAATTCGACGGGCATGAGCGGCAGCTGCGCTCGGCAGCGAGGCCGTTTTCGCCGCGAGGCGCTAACCTCTAATCGCACCGTATGCGAGCGACAGTCTGCCGAAGTTTTCGCGGCGATTTCAAGATCAGGGGCTGCGCCGTGCACGCTGCCTTGGCTGCATTTGGCCGCGCAAATGTTGCCGCCGCGGCGATTCGCCGCACAGAGGCGACGGAGAAGCGCCCTAATCGCACGAGAGCCGAAAAACGTGCGGAAATATTCTTGCGGGCGCTACTTTCGTTCCTATATTGCGCGCTCCCCGCATCAGGTGCGTGAGGTAAACGGACGCTGCCTGCCGCGGATTTTTTGTCGCCCGAATCCTGAGATCGGGCGGCTTCCATTTTTAACGACGATGCCCACAATCAATCAGCTCATTCGCAAGGGACGAAAGAAGATCTCGGTGAAATCAAAATCACCGGCTCTGAAGAATTGTCCCCAGCGCCGTGGCGTCTGCACGCAAGTGATGACGCGCACGCCGAAGAAGCCGAACTCTGCGCTGCGCAAAGTGGCGAAGGTGCGTTTGACGAATGGCCAGGAAATCATAGCCTACATCCCCGGCGAGGGGCACAACCTGCAAGAGCACTCGATCGTGCTCGTGCGTGGCGGTCGCGTGAAGGATTTGCCCGGTGTGCGTTATCACATCGTGCGTGGCACGCTCGACAGCCTCGGGGTTGACGGTCGTCGCCGGAGCCGTTCGAAATACGGCGCGAAGCGTCCGAAAGCTGGTGCTGAGGCAGCGGCGGCGGGCGCCAAGAAGAAGAAATAAATTTTTAGAACTACGGAAACGGAAATCACATGTCTCGTCGGCGGAAAGTTTACAAAAAGGAGGAGAAGCTCGACTCGCGCTACGGCAGCGTCGCGGTCGCTCGGCTGATCTCTACCGTGATGAAGCGGGGGAAGAAATCCCTCGCGGAGCGCATCGTTTATACCGCGATTGACAAGTCGCGCGAAGGTTCCGATGCGGTCGATCCGCTCGAAGTTGTAAACAAGGCACTTGAGAACGTTCGCCCGCGTCTCGAAGTGAAATCACGTCGCGTCGGCGGTGCGACGTATCAGGTGCCGATGGAAGTGACGCCGGCACGCCAGGTGTCGCTCGCAATGCGCTGGATCGTCACGTATGCCGATAACCGCCGTGGCATGCCGATGGCGGATGCGCTTGCCGCCGAGTTGAAAGACGCCGCGGCCGGGCAGGGGAACGCGATCAAGAAACGCGACGACACCCATAAGATGGCGCAAGCGAACCGCGCCTTTGCACATTTCCGTTGGTAACAACTTTTTGGTCATGGCTACTGCGACTCTAGATAAACCGGCCTCGACGAATCCGAATTCGCCGAATCGCAAGTTCCCGCTCGAAAGAACGAGGAACATCGGGATTGCTGCGCACATCGATGCCGGCAAGACGACGCTGACCGAGCGCATCCTTTTCTACACCGGCATGATCCACAAGATCGGCGAGGTGCATGAAGGCACGACCGTGACGGATTGGATGGAGCAGGAGCGTGAGCGTGGTATCACGATCACCTCCGCTGCCACGACCTGCGCCTGGATGCAGAAGCCTGAGCCGGGTGTCTACAAGATGTACGACGGCATCAAGATGCGTGTGAACATCATCGACACTCCGGGCCACGTGGATTTCACGGCGGAAGTGGAGCGTTCGCTTCGCGTGCTCGACGGCGCGATTGCGGTGTTCGATGCGGTCGCCGGTGTGCAGCCGCAGTCCGAGACCGTTTGGCGTCAGGCAAACAAGTATCAAGTCCCGCGCATCGCGTTCATCAACAAGATGGACCGCGTCGGCGCTGACTTCGACGCGGCCGTGGAGTCGATGCACAAGAAACTGGCGGCGAATGCCTGGCCTGTCCTGATCCCGCTCGGCAAGGAAGATTACCTGAAGGGCCAGCTCGACGTGGTCAACCGCAAGGCTGTCTTCTATCTAGATAACGACGCGATGGGCTCGACGTACGAGGTGCGCGAGATTCCTGACGAGCACAAAGAACTCGTCGAAAAAGCATACGCGACGCTCGTCGACCAGATTTCAAACATCGACGATGAAATTGCCGAGGCTGTTCTCGAAGAGAAAGAGGTTACGCCGCAAATGTTGAAGGCGGGCATCCGCCGCCAAACGATCGCGAACAAGTTCGTGCCGGTTGTCGGTGGTTCGGCGTTCAAGAACAAAGGCGTCCAGTATCTCGTCGACGCCGTCATCGATTACCTCCCGGGCCCACTCGACATTCCACCAGCCGTCGGTCTCGATCCGGACGACAACACCCGCAAGATCGAAGCACCGACAGACGATAACGGGCGTTTCTGCTCGCTTGCATTCAAACTCTGGAGCGACCCGTTCGTCGGGAAGCTCGTTTTCTTCCGCGTGTACTCTGGTTCGTTGACGAAGGGCGACACCGTTTACAACCCGCGCACCAACAAACGCGAACGCATCTCGCGTTTGATCCAGATTCAGGCCGACAAACGCGAAGACATCGACACCTGCTACTCAGGCGACATCGCGGCGATCGTCGGGATCAAGAACATCACGACGGGCGACACGCTTTGCGACGAGGATCATCCGATCCTGCTCGAGCCGCCTTCGTTCCCTGATCCGGTTATCTCGATGGCGATCGAGCCGAAGACGAAGCAGGACCAGGAGAAGATGGCGACTGCGCTCCAGCGCCTCTCGGAAGAAGATCCGACTTTCAAGGTCTTCACGCATGAAGACACCGGCCAGACGATTATCGCGGGGATGGGCGAGCTGCACCTCGAGATCATTCGCGATCGCATGCTGCGCGAGTTCAAGGTCGACGCGAACTCCGGCAAGCCGCAGATCGCTTACCGCGAAACGATCACCGTTCCAGCCGATGGCGAGGGCAAGCTGATCAAGCAGTCAGGTGGTCGCGGTCAATACGGCCACGTCATCATTAAGGTCGCGCCAAACGAGCGCGGCAAAGGCATCACGGTCGAGAACAAGGTTGTCGGCGGAAATATTCCGAAGGAATACATCCCGGCCTGCAAGAAGGGCATTGAAGAAGCGATGCTGAACGGCGTCGTCGGCGGCTACCAAGTGATCGATGCGCACGTCGACATCGTCGACGGCTCGTATCACGACGTCGACTCGAACGAAATGGCGTTCAAGCTCGCCGCGATCTTCGCCGTAAAGGACGCCTTCAAGAAAGCGAAGCCGATCCTGCTCGAGCCGATCATGAAGGTGGAGAATTCCACCCCGGAGGAATTCCAGGGCGACATCATGGGCGATCTGCAGCGCCGCCGCGGCAAGATCGGCAGCATGGAATCGAAGGGCAATTTGATCATCATCCAGGCGGAAGTTCCGCTCGCGGAGATGTTCGGTTACGCGACTGCGATCCGTTCGCTCTCGAAGGGCCGCTCGAGCTACTCGATGGAGCCGTCACATTTCGAACAGGTCCCGCAGCAGCTTGTCGCTGCCGTGTTGGACCAGAAGGAAACGAAGTAATTTATGGCGACTGGACAGCGCATACGCATTCGATTGAAGGCATTCGATCACCGGATGCTTGATCAATCAGCCGTCGACATTGTCGAGACGGCCAAGCGCACCGGCGCCCGGGTGGCGGGACCGATTCCGCTGCCGACATTGATCGAGAAATTCACGGTCAACCGCTCTCCGCACGTCGACAAAAAGTCGATGGACCAATTTGAAATCCGCACCCACAAACGGCTGCTCGATATCATCGAGCCGACCGCGAAGACCGTGGACGAGCTGAAGAAGCTGAACCTCCCGGCCGGTGTCGATATCACGATCAAGATTTAGCGCGTTCGCCCTCCACCCTTTTGCAAGCCCACGAACATGAGCATCGGACTTTTAGGAAAGAAAATCGGCATGACCAGCATCTACGATGCGACGGGCAAGCTGCGTCCGGTGACCGTGGTCGCTGCGGGCGATAACGTTCTGCTACGGCGGGTCACGAAAGAAAACGACGGCTACTCGGCTGTCAAAGTTGGCTTCGATACGCAAAAAGAGTCGCGTGTGAACAAGGCGCTGCTCGGTGAGTTCGCGGCTGTCGGTTCGGAGCCGAAGAAGCTGATGCGCGAATTCCGGCTGCCGGAAGATGCGCCGGAAGGCGACGTTAATCTCGCGGTGACGCAGTTTTCTCCCGGCGACTGGGTTGACGTCATCGGTAAGTCGAAGGGCAAAGGCTTCCAAGGCGTCATGAAGAAGCACAACTTCCACGGTCAGGGCGCGGCACACGGCTCGAAGATGCACCGCCGGAACGGCGCCATCGGTAACCGCTCGACGCCAGGTCGCGTGTTCCGGAACATGGGCATGCCGGGCCACATGGGTGACGAACGTGTGACGGTGCAGAACCTTCAGGTGCTCGCGGTCCGCGAAGAGGAGAAAGTCATTTTGATCAGCGGCGCAGTCCCGGGCGCGAACGGCAGCTACGTCGTCGTTCGTCCGGCCATCAAGAAGCCTGCGGCAGCAGCAACGGGAGAGGCTAAATGAGCGCAACAGTTTTAACAGCAGACGCAGCGCGCGACGCCAAGATCACCTTGGTTGAGGGCGGTCGCGGAACCCAGGCGGTGCATGACGCGATTGTCGCGATGCGTGCAGCGCGTCGTTCGGGCTCCGCGAATACGAAGACGAAAGCGGAAGTCGCTCTTTCGGGTGCCAAGCCTTGGCGCCAGAAGGGAACGGGCCGTGCACGTGCTGGCTACAAGAGCTCGCCGATCTGGCGTGGTGGCGGCGTGGTCTTCGGACCGAAGCCTCGCGATTACTCAAAAAAGGTTTCAAAGACGACCCGGCGGCTTGCGTTCCAGAAGGCGCTGACCGAGCGGATCAACGCTGGCGACGTGCTGACGATCGACGGTTTCGCAGTCAAGGAACTGAAGACGAAGTCATTCATCAGCCTGTTGAAGGAACAGACCGATGCAAAAAAGGTGCTGCTGATTTCGGACTCGTTCGATGACAACACCTACAAGGCCGCACGTAACGTGCGCCCGGTGCTGCTCGCCACCGCGAGCGAGGTGAACACGGAGCAGTTGCTCGCGTTCGACAAGATCTTGGTGACGAGCAAGGCGCTCGAGCTTTTGGCAGGAAGGACTACGCGGGAATGAACGAACATTTCGACATCATCCAGACCGCGTCGCTGACTGAGAAGTCGTCGCTGCTGAGCGAGAAGCAGAACAAGTACGTGTTCCGCGTCGCTCCGCGCGCCAATAAGATTCAGATCAAGGCAGCGATCGAAGCGCTCTTCAACAAGAAGGTTGTCGCCGTAAACACCGCGAACTACGCCGGCAAGAAGAAGCGCGAACGACGTGCCGACTTTGGCCGCAAGGCGCATTGGAAGAAAGCCATCGTGACGCTGAAGGAGGGCGAGAAGATCGATCTTGTCTAATTTGTTATGGCTATCAGAGATTACCGTCCCCTTACTCCGACGCTCCGCTTCAAGACTCTCCCGACTTTCGAGGAGATCACGAAGTCCGGGAAGTCGAAGCCGCACAAGAGCCTCACCGAGGTCAAGAAGCGCAGCGGCGGCCGCAACAACAACGGTCGACTGACGTCCCGTCACATCGGTGGCGGACACAAGCAGAAGTATCGCCGCGTTGACTTCAAGCGCCGCAAGCATGGTGTCGCTGCGGAAGTCATCGGCATCGAGTACGATCCCAACCGAACGGCCCGTATCGCTTTGATCAAATACGCCGACGGCGAGATGAGCTACATCCTCGCCCCGGACGGACTTGCGGCTGGTGCGCGCGTCATGTCAGGCGCCGGCGCTCCGCCTGATCTTGGCAATACACTGCCGCTCAGCGCGATCCCGCTTGGGTCCAGCATTCACAATATTGAGATCGCACCCGGTCGCGGCGGACAAGTCGCGCGCAGTGCTGGTCAGCAGGCAACGTTGAGCAACCGCGAGGCTGGATATGCGCTCGTGAAGCTGCCGTCCGGTGAGATCCGCCGCATTCACGACACCTGCTGCGCCACGATCGGCCAAGTTAGCAACGTTGATCACATGAACGTCGTTAGCGGCAAGGCCGGCCGGACACGCTGGCAGGGCAAACGCCCGCACGTGCGCGGCATGGTCATGAACCCGATCGATCACCCGAACGGCGGTGGTCAGGGCAAATCGAAGGGTGGAGGCGGACGTCAGCACTTGACCAGCCCATGGGGTCAGCCGGCAAAGGGATTCAAGACCCGTTCGAAGGGAAAGCCGAGCACGCGCTTCATCATGCAAGACCGGCGCGTGAGCCGGAAAAAGTAATTTGATATGAGCAGATCGCTAAAAAAGGGACCGTTCGTAGAGCCGCATCTTCTCGAGAAGATCGACAAGATGAACACTGCCGGCGTGAAGAAGCCGATCAAAACCTGGGCGCGCCGCTCGATGGTGACGCCGGATTTCGTTGGCCACACCTTCATGGTGCACAATGGGAAAACCTTCATTTCAGTTTTCGTGACCGAGAACATGGTCGGTCACAAGCTCGGCGAGTTTTCGCCGACGCGGATATTTAAGAAGCACGGCTCGCACACCGCGAAGGTGACGAAGTAGTGATGTGAATTTTCGATTCGCGATCCGCGACTTGCGGCTGCCGAGAATGGCGGACGTCGGTCGAGTATCGTTGATCGTGTTGGTAGGGAGCGTCTGGTCAGCTGGAGAGCTGGCGGCGCAGGGGAATAGTTCTTTGTCAGAATCTAAAATTGAATCTGCGGGCGCGAAGGCGACCGCGGCGATGCTCTCTTTGCAACACGAGGCGATGCGGCGGGAGTTGGCTGTTCAACGCGAGTCGTTGAAGACGCTGACGGAAAGCCTGGCGGCGTCGAATGCCGAGGCGGAATTGTTCCGCCGCAAGTATTCGGACCTGCAGCTGCGGATGGAAGCGCTCGGGCTCGAGGCCGCGAACAAGGATCGCGCGAAGCTCGAGCAGCGACTCTTGGCAGCGGTGAGCGACCTGAAGCTGGCGGAGAAAGAACGCGAACAATATCGCGATCAGATGCTGCGGCTGTCGGAGGCGATGTTGAGTCTTCTGAAGACGACGACTGGCGGCGACGCGAAGGCGCGGGCGGAAGTCGAGGCGCAGGTGCGCAGCACGAATGCACTGATGGCGAAAGCCGCCAGCGCGAGCGAGCCGCAGCCGACGTTGATGGACGGCAGCGTCGTCAGCGTGAAAGACGAGTGGTCGTTAGTCGTGGGCAACCTTGGCGAAGCGCAAGGCGTGAAGATCGGGATGCCGCTGCGAGTGACACGCGACGGGCGATTGATCGCCACGCTGCGAGTGGTGGACGTGCGACAGAAGATTTGCGGGGCCGTGATTCAAGAAATGGGTTCTGGGAAAGAAAAAATAAAGGTGGGTGACCGTCTCCAGGCGGATGCGCGCCAGAATGTGACTTTAAAATAAATGGAAGTTCGATCGATATACCGTTACGCGAAGATCTCGCCCTTCAAGGTGCGCGAGGTCACTCGTGCCATTCAGGGTCTGCCGGTTTCGGCAGCGCTCGACCTTGTCGCGTTCAGCCCGAAGAAGGCGGCGGGATTGATCAACAAGACGCTGAAGAGCGCCGTCGCGAATGCCGAGAACAACGCGAACCTGCGCGTTGACGGCCTCGTCGTGAAAGAGGCGACCGTGGGCGAAGGGCCGACGATGAAGCGGATGATGCCGCGCGCGCGAGGATCAGGCAGCCGCATCCTGAAACGCAGCAGCCATATCCGGATCATTTTGAGCGACGAGATCGAGATCAAAAAGCGGGACAAAATGAAGAGTTCGAAAAAAGGCGGCGGAGCCAAGGGCGGAGCAAAACGCGGCGCGAAGAAAACGAGCGCGACAGGCCCGAAGGCGAAGAGCCAACCGAAGCGGCCGGCGACCGAAGATGGAGATGTAGGCGGAGGGACAGCGCCCGATCCAAACCTGACGAGCCGCACCGACGTTAACGAATAATTTTATGGGCCAGAAAGTTAATCCTATTGGTTTCCGTCTCGCGGTGAATCGCGACTGGCGTTCGCGCTGGTATGCGAACCCGCAGGAATTGCCCGGCTTCCTTCATAGCGACATTGAGATTCGCAATTACGTGAAGAAGAAGCTGCAGTTCGCCGCGGTCTCGAAGATCATCATCGAGCGCGCGTGGAACAGCATCCGCGTGACGATTCACACCGCCCGGCCCGGGATCGTAATCGGACGCAAAGGCGCCGAGATCGAGAAGATGACTGAAGAGATCTCGAAGATGGCGCAGGGCAAGCAGATCAAGATCGACATCCAGGAGATCAAGACGCCTGAGCTCGACGCGCAGCTTGTGGCCGAGAACGTCGCGCTCCAGATCGAGCGGCGTATCGCGTATCGCCGCGCGATGAAGAAGGCCGTGCAGATCGCAATGGACTTCGGCGCACAGGGGATTCGTTTGCGCAGCTCTGGTCGGTTAAACGGCGCGGAAATTTCGCGCTCGGAATGGTATCGTGAGGGGAAGGTTCCTCTGCACACGCTCCGCACCCCGATTGATTACGGCTTCGCGGAAGCGAACACAGTTTACGGCAAGATCGGCGTCAAGTGCTGGCTCTGTAAGAAAGAGGAAGCACCAGTCGAACAACCAGCAACGCTGCCGCCACAGCCAACTGACGGCTGAGAATCAACGCCTCGCGTTAACAAATTTTTCTAAGGAAACACTGCCATGCCATTGATGCCCAAACGCGTGAAGTACCGGAAGACCCAGCGGGGAAGCCGCAAGGGAACGGCTTCGCGCAACCTCCGGATCGACTTCGGTGAATTCGGTCTCCAGACGCTCGAGCGCGCGTGGATCACGAACACGCAAATCGAAGCAGCCCGTGTCGCGCTGACGCGTCACATGAAACGTAAAGGAAAGCTCTGGATCCGGATTTTTCCGGACAAGTCGGTGACTTCGCGTCCGCCTGAAACCCGAATGGGTAAGGGCAAAGGCCAGCCGGAGTATTGGGTCGCGACGGTGCGCCCGGGGAACATCCTTTTTGAACTTGATGGTGTGACGGAATCCGTCGCGCGTGAATCGCTGCGGCTGGCGGCAAATAAATTGCCGGTGCGGACAAAGTTCCTCACCCGACATCACGTGGCTGCGGCCTAACGACATTATGACCGCTCTCTGTTATTCCGACCGCAGTGGAGGAATCTCTTTAAGAGATGTCTCCGCTTCGGTCGACATGACAAAGAGCGAGGTCGGGCCCCGAGATGGTTCGGCAGCTCCGTTGCGCGGCTAACACTTAAAGACAATGAAATTTAAAGAAATCCAGGAGCTCAGCTCGGAAGAGTTGCAGTCGAAGAAGCGCGAGATGCGACAGGAGAGTCTACACTTGCGTCTGCAGCAGCAGAGCGGGCAGCTCGAACAGCCGAGTCGTCTGCGCCTGTTGCGCCGGCAGGTCGCGCAGCTTGAGACCGTGCTCTCAGAGCGCGCTAAAAAGACGGAGAGCAAATAGTTTATGGCCGAAGCAACAGAGCAACAGACAGCAGACACGGCCACGACGGCAGAGGCCAAACGCGCGACGCGCAAGACGCGCACGGGCGAGGTGATCTCGAGCGGAATGAACAAGACGATCGTCGTTCAATCGGTGACGCGTGTGCCGCATGCGAAGTTCGGCAAGATCGTGAAGCAGAAGAAGAAATTTTACGCGCACGACGAAGAGAACAAGGCCAAGACCGGCGACACCGTCCGGATCATGGAAACCCGCCCGCTCAGTAAGCTGAAGCGCTGGCGCCTTGTTGACGTGGTCGCGAAGTAAGCGTTCGAACGAAAGAATTTATATGGTCTACATCAGATCCAGACTCGACGTCGCCGATAACAGCGGGGCCCGCATGGCCACGATGATCGGCGTTATCGGGCAAGGCACGAGTCAATCGGCCGGCATCGGCGACGTCATCACGGCGAACGTGAAGGAAGCGAGCCCGAACGGCACCGTGAAGAAGGGTGAAGTCGTTCGCGCGGTCTTGGTGCGCACACGTCATCCCATCAAGCGCCAGGACGGCTCCGTTCTCCGCTTCGATAACAACGCGATCGTCATCATCGACAAAGATTTGAACCCGCGCGGCACCCGTATTTTCGGGCCGGTCGCGCGTGAACTGCGCGAGCGCAATTTCATGAAGATTGTCTCGCTGGCTCCGGAAGTTTTATGAACCGCGTGAAGCTGCACGTCCGCAAGGGTGACCAGGTGGAAGTGATCTCCGGCAACCATCGCGGTTCGACCGGCAAGGTGCTTGAAGTCATCAAGCGCAAGGAGCGCGTGTTGATCGAAGGCGTGCGCATGATCAAAAAGCACATGCGGAAGTCGCAAGATCAGCCGCAGGGTTCGATCGCGGAGCGCGAAGGCCCGATTCACATCTCAAATGTGAAGGTGGTCGAGCGCGGCGAGCGGAAAGAAAAGGGCGCGGCGAAGACGAGCAATGCGAAAGCCGCCGACAAGCCAAAGGCCGAAAAGAAGAAGGCACCGGCTAAACCGAAGGCGCCAAAGAAAGAGGCGTAAGCCATGAAGAACGAATTTTACGACGACTACAAAACGCGGGTGATCCCGGCGCTGCAGGAGCAGCGCGGCTACAAGAACGTCCACCAGATCCCGAAGGTGGAGAAGGTTGTCATCAACACGTCAGTCGGCTCGCAAGCCGATGTGAAGCAGGCGCTCGAAGACGCGAAAGCTGAACTCGCCTTGATTACCGGCCAGAAGCCGGCCGAGACGCGTGCGAAGAAGAGCATCGCGAATTTCAAGCTCCGTCAGGAACAGGCGATCGGCGCGAAGGTGACCCTCCGCGGCGCGCACATGTATGAATTCCTCGAGCGTTTGATCAAGACTGCGCTGCCGCGTATTCGCGACTTCCGTGGCGTTTCGCCGAAGGCGTTCGACGGCAACGGCAACTACACGCTCGGTGTCCCGGACCAGGCGATCTTTCCAGAGGTCGAGCTCGACAAAATCAAGCGCAACATCGGTTTTGATGTTACCATCGTCACCACCGCGCGGACGAACGAGGAGGCCAAGGCGCTCCTCAATGAGATGGGAATGCCGTTCAGCGATCGCGCGAAGAAGCCCGTCGGCACTCCGGGGGCTGCCTAACCAATGAGCACTGTTACTGATCCTATTGCCGACCTTCTCGCCCGCGTGCGCAATGCCGCGGCTGCTGGGAAGCACGAGATGTTCGTGCCTTATTCGAAGATGAAGAACGAGATCGTTCGCATCCTGAAGGACGAAGGCTACATCACTGATTTCTCACTCGACACAGAAGGCGCTCACCCGCGTATCAAGATCACGAACAAGATCGCGAATCGGACGAGTGCTATCACCGGTTTGAAGCGCGTTAGTCGTCCGGGTTTGCGCCGCTATGTCGGTGCGCAGGAGATTCCGCGCGTGCTCGGCGGAATGGGTGTGGCGATTCTTTCTACCTCACGTGGCGTGATGTCGGGCCGCGAAGCTAAGAAGCAAAACGTTGGAGGCGAGCTGCTGGCTTACATTTGGTAAGCGGGCTCTGAATTTCTCATGTCACGAATCGGAAACAAAGCGGTCGATATCCCCGACAAGGTGAAGGTGAACATCTCGAAAGAGGGCGCCGTTGCCGTTGAAGGACCAATGGGCAAACTCAACTGGACACTGCCGCGCGGAATCAAAGCGGATGTCGCCGACAACCGGATCTCGCTCGTTCGTAGTGCCGAGACGCGGAGCGTGAAAGCGCTGCACGGCCTTTCCCGCAGCCTCGTCAACAACATGGTCGAGGGCGTGAGCAAAGGCTTCACGAAGGACCTGATCATCGAAGGCGTCGGCTTCAAGGCGGCAGTGCAAGGGACGAACCTGAATCTCAGCCTCGGCTTCTCCCACCCGATTCTCTTCCCGATCCCGCAGGGCATCAAAATCGTGGTGACCGAGAACACGAAGATCAGCATCTCCGGTATCGACAAGAAAGTCGTCGGCCAAGTCGCAGCGGATATTCGGCGTTACTACCCGCCAGAGCCTTACAAGGGCAAGGGTGTGCGTTACGCCGGCGAAGTGATCCGCCGCAAGGAAGGCAAGACCGTTCAGTAGTATGAAGACCGATCGCAAAGTAATTAGACACCGCATTCACACGCGGATCCGGAAGCGGGTTAGCGGAACTGCGGAGCGTCCGCGTCTCGCGGTGCACTTTTCGGGCAGACACGTCTACGCGCAGGTGATCGATGACGACGCCGGCCGCACGCTCGCAGCGGCGGGCACGACAGAAGAAAGCCTCGCCGGCAAAGGCAAGGGCGCCGCGAATCTCGCGTCAGCGCAGAAAGTCGGAAAAGCAGTCGCAGAGCGCCTGCTCGCGAAGAACGTCGACAAGGTGATCTTCGATCGCGGCGGATTTCTTTATCATGGCAAGGTGAAGGCCCTCGCCGACGCGGCCCGCGAAGGCGGACTCAAATTTTAGGAAGCAAGTAATGGCACAACATCAAGGCGGCGGACGACGTCAGGAACGTCAGACAGACAAGAGCTCAGCGGCGAGGGGAGATACGACCGAGAAGGTCGTGTTCATCAATCGTTGCGCCAAGGTGGTGAAAGGCGGTCGCCGCTTCAGCTTCAGCGCATTGATCGTTGTCGGTGACCATGACGGCCAGGTTGGCGTCGGATTTGGCAAAGCAAACGAAGTTGCGGAAGCGATTCGCAAGGCTTCCGATGCTGCGCGAAAGGGCATGGAGAAGGTTTCGCTCAACGGGAACACGATTCCGCATGAGACGATCGGCGAGTTCGGTGGTGGACGCGTTCTGTTGCGTCCTGCTTCTCCGGGCACCGGTGTCATCGCTGGCGGCGGCGTGCGCGCGGTTGTGGAAGCGGCAGGAATTCGCGATGTCCTCGCGAAGTCGCTCGGCTCCAGCAACCATTCGAATGTCGTGAAGGCCACAATCGAAGCTCTCCGCGGCCTGCGTCGCAAAGACGAAATTTTCAAGACACGCGGCATTCGCCCAACAGCGGCGATGGCCGACGGAAAGGGTGAGCAGTCATGATGCGTCTCCATAATCTGAAGCCGCGCCCAGGCGCGAAGCATCGTGTGAAGCGGCTCGGCATCGGCGAAAGCTCGGGCCACGGCAAAACGAGCGGCAAAGGCCACAAGGGCCAGAAGGCGCGTTCGGGCGGAAGCATCCGTCTCGGATTCGAAGGCGGCCAGATGCCGCTCATCCGTCGTTTGCCGAAACGCGGGTTCAACAATGCGGCTTTCCATAAGAACTACGCGATCGTTAACCTCGACGACCTGAACGGCTTCGACGCGGGCACAGTGGTGAACGAAGAGATGCTCCGCGAGTCGAAGATGATCCGCGGCAACGTCGTGGGCCTGAAGGTTCTCGGAAACGGTGAGCTCAAGCACGCTCTGACGATTGAGGCGCATAAAGTCAGCGCGTCCGCACGGCAGAAGATCGAAGGCGCAGGTGGCACAGTGACGCTGCGCGAAGTGCGTCGGCCGACCGGTCCGCGCGCCGAAGCGGATGCTGCAAAGTCGACGAGCGAAGCTGCACCTGCACCAGCTGCGGCCAAGAAATCGTCTGCGAAGAAATCCAGCGCGAAGAAGAAGTCGTCCGCGAAGAGCTAGCGCTCTGAGCGGCTGCCCCAGATTTTAGTCGATGGTTTCGGCGTTCCTCAACACTGTCAAAATTCCGGAGCTGCGGCGCCGGATTCTTTTCACCCTCGCGGTGATCGTGATCGTGCGCCTCGGCGCGGCGATTACAACCCCCGGCGTCAATGCGGCTGTGCTGCAGGAGTGGTTCCGCAGTGCGAGCAACAGCTCCGGCGGCGGTGTTGCGGCACTATTCAATCTCTTCAGCGGCGGCGCGCTCGAGAATTGCGCGATCTTCTCGCTCGGCATCATGCCGTACATCAGCGCGTCGATCATGTTGCAGCTGCTGACCGCTGTGATCCCGAAGCTCGGGCGCCTGAAGAAGGAAGAAGGCGGGCAGCAGAAGATCATGCAGATCACGCGTTATGCGACGCTGGTGCTTTGCCTGGTCCAGGGATATCTGCTCGCGGTCTCGCTCCAGAACCCAGCATCGAATCCGATGCTCGGCGGGATTACTGAAACGATCAATACGCTGGGCATTCCGCTTGTCGCGGACCCGGGTTGGACATTCCGCATCATCACGGTCATCTCTCTTACTTCGGGCACTCTGTTTCTGATGTGGCTCGGCGATCGGATCACTGAGCGGGGTATCGGCAACGGCATCTCGATGATCATCACGGTCGGCATCGTCGCGCAATTGCCGGCCGCGCTGGCGCAAGCGTGGAAAACTTTCGTGCCATCGGGCGAAACCGGCGCGAGTCAGGTGAACCCGGCGATCCTCGTGCTGATGATCGCATTCCTGTTCCTTGTGATCGCGGCCGTGATTGCGGTGACGCAGGGCGTCCGCAAGATCACAGTGCAATACGCGAAGCGTGTCGTCGGCCGCAAAATGTATGGCGGGCAAACGCAATACATGCCGCTGAAGGTGAATTACGCGGGCGTCATGCCGATCATCTTTGCCTGGGCGTTGTTGCTCTTTCCGACCACGATCGTCACGATGGCGTTCGCCAACAGCCGAACCGCACGGACGATCTCCGATGCCCTCTCGCACGGCTGGCCGCACTACGTGGTGTTGGCGCTGATGATCTTCTTCTTCAGCTACTTCTGGGTCGCGACGCAGTTTCAGCCGTCGCAGATCGCCGACGATCTGAAAAAGTACGGCGGCTACATTCCGGGCGTGCGACCCGGCAAGCCGACCTCCGAGTTTCTCGATTACACGATGACCCGGCTGACGTTTGCCGGCGCAATTTTCCTTACGCTGATCGCGGTCCTTCCGAGCCTGCTGAGCCAGGGGCTAAATGTTCCTACGATCACGGCGCAGTTCTTTGGCGGGACCAGCGTGCTGATCATCGTCGGCGTCATCCTCGACACGATGCGCCAGGTGGAGACGCACCTGATCCAGCGGCATTACGATGGATTCTTGCGCAAAGGCCGCATTCGTGGACGCGCCGATCGCGGTTCTTACAACCGCGGCGAGGCGGCTCCGCAATCGACGTTGATGTGGCTCTACGTCGGCATCGCGGCGCTGGTCATCGCCGGAGTCGCGATCTTCATCTACCAACGCTGAGTGAAAAGGCGACTCGTGCTTCTCGGCGCGCCCGGTTCCGGCAAGGGAACGCAGGCGGAGATGATCACACGGCACTTTGGCATCCCGGTGACCTCGCCGGGGGCGATCCTGCGGCGTGAGATGGAACTCGGCACGCTCCTCGGCCTTGAGGTCGCGGAGCAAACGAAGCACGGGGAACTGGTTCCCGACAAAATCATCATCGAGCTGATCGAAGATTACGTGCGGCTCCATGGCGCGTACGGCTTTGTCTTCGACGGCTTTCCGCGGACCATCCCGCAGGCAGAGGCGTTGCAGGGAATCCTGCAACGGCACCGGACGCCGCTCGATCTCGCCCTGTGGCTCGACGTTTCCGCCGAAACGATCAGCGACCGTATCTCCCATCGCCTGCAATGTCAGTCGTGTGGATTCACGACGAGCGAAGGGTCGGCCGTTTTCTCACAACGCGCGGTTTGCCCTTACTGCGACGGGCCGCTCGTGCGCCGCACTGACGATGATGCGACGGTCCTGCAGACGCGTCTGAGCGAGTTCAATACAAAGACGCAGCCGCTCGGCGAGTTCTACGAGAAGTTCGGCACGCTGAGGAAGATCGACGGCAATCGCGATCGCGATGCCGTCTTCGCTGACATCTCACGGTTGATCGAGCAGGCGTCATGATCCCGATCAAGACGGCGAAAGAGATCGACAAGATGCGAAAGGCTTGTCGGACGGCGAGCGACATTCTGGAGCGAGTGAGCGAACTCGTCAGGCCAGGAATCACGACCAAAGAAGTCGACCAGGCGGCCGCTGATCTAATGCAGGAGGCGGGCGTCAAAAGTGCGTTCCTCGGCTATCGGCTCGGACATCGTGTGTTCCCCGGAAACATCTGCATCTCCCTCAATGACGAGATCGTCCATGGAATCGGCAGCCAGCGCCGCATTCAATACGGCGACATCGTGAAGCTCGATATCGGCGTCATCCAAGACGGCTGGGTCGGCGATACCGCGTCCACCGTGCCTGTTGGTATGATCGAGGAGCGGACCGAGAGGCTGCTGCGCGTCACGGAAAACGCGTTGCGCCGCGCGATCGAGGTCGCGTCTGAAGGAGTGCGGCTCGGCGACGTTTGCGCAGAAGTCGAGGAAGAGGCGGTCGCGAATCACTTCAGCGTCGTGCGCGAGTTCGTTGGGCACGGCGTCGGGCGGAAGTTGCACGAAGAACCGCAGGTGCCGAACTACGGCAAGCGCGGGAGCGGCCCTCGCCTCAAGGCGGGAATGACCCTAGCGATCGAGCCGATGATTAATGCCGGCACAGCATCCGTGCGGTTGTTGAATGATGGCTGGACCGTTTGCACTGCAGACGGCACCGCGTCAGCACATTTCGAGCACACGGTCTTAATCACGAAAGAGAAGGCCGAGATCCTGACGTGGCGCGGGTCGAAGCAACTCAGCTGACGCATGCAGCCCTCGCTCGCCCTCAATCGTATCTTGCGAGCTGAGAAACTTCTGCTAGAAGTTTCCCCCTACGATTTGTCCACCCGGCGAATCACGTTTCGCCGATCCATGACATCGCGGAGCTGATCTCCGCGTTTTTCGTCTCGTAGAACCGCCAGCTATGAAAGTGCGACCCTCAGTAAAACGACTTTGTGAAGCGTGTAAGATCGTGAAGCGGAAGAATGTTGTCCGCGTGATCTGCAAGAACCCCCGCCACAAACAGCGGCAGGGGTAAGCAAATCAGAAGGAAGATTTAAGAAGGAAGAATCGAATGCCGAGATTACTTGGAGTTGAAATCCCGTCCGACAAACGCATCGAAGCGTCGCTGACCTACATCTACGGCATCGGGCCGACGACGGCGAAGCGCATCCTCGATCAGACGAACATCGATCCAAACCTGCGCGCGAAAAACCTCACACCGCAGCAGCTGAACGACATCATCCATGCGATCACCGGCAACAAGCTGTTGATCGAAGGCGATCTTCGCCGGGAGCTGCAGAGCAATCTGAAGCGCCTCCAGGCGATCAATTGCTATCGCGGAATTCGGCACCGCCGCGGGCTGCCGGTGCGCGGCCAGCGCACGTCGACGAACGCGCGCACGCGCAAAGGGCCGCGTAAGACGGTCGGCGTCATTCGGAATAAGGACGCGAAAGCTGGCAAGACGTAAACCAATCTCCCGCAACACTCAGGAAGTCGATCATGGCAGATTCAGAAGAGAACAAACCCGCTAAAGCAGGCGGTGACAAAAAGGCGAAGGCCGCAGCTGCGCCGGGCCAACCGGAACAGGCTCCTGCAGGCAGCTCGAAGGGCGAGTCCGCTCCTCCGGCGCCTGTAGCCGCACCCGCGGCGCCTGAAGAACCGGCGACCGCGACGGCGTCAGCGCCAGCGTCCGCACCCGGCGGCACCGCAGAGCCCGGAACGAAAGCGCCAGCAAAGAAGGCGAAAGGCAAGAAAGTCGAAGCTGCTCCTGAAGCGCCGAAAGTTGAAAATCTCTCCCTCGACCCCAACGACGTTGAGAAGCCGAAGATCATCAAGGCAAAGGGGAGCAAGAACGTCCACTCGGGCGTTGCTCACGTTCTCTCGACGTTCAACAACACGATCGTCACGATCACCGACCTGAATGGTAACGTGATCGGCTGGTCCAGCGCAGGCAAAGTCGGCTTCAAAGGCTCGCGCAAAAGCACGGCCTACGCAGCGCAAATGGTCGCGCAGGACGCCTCCCGCCAAGCGATGGGCCATGGACTGAAGGAAGTGGAAGTGCTCGTTCGCGGGCCAGGCGCGGGTCGTGAATCTGCAGTCCGCGCCCTCCAGGCGATCGGCCTCGATCTCACCGTGATCCGCGACGTCACGCCGGTCCCACACAACGGCTGCCGACCGCCGAAACAGCGCCGCGTCTGACGTCTCATCCTTCTTAATTCTTACTTCATCCTTTTCTTCAATGGGCAGATACACCGGACCTAAAACCAAAGTCGCACGACGCTATGGCGTGCCGCTTTTTGGACCTTCGAAATCCCTCGAGCGCAAGAACTACCCGCCCGGAATGCACGGGCCGAAAGGTTCGCGTCGGAAGCAGTCCGACTACGCAGTCGCGCTGGGCGAGAAGCAAAAGCTCCGGTATCAATACGGTCTGCTCGAGAAGCAGTTCCGCCGCATCTTCCAGACGGCCCTCCGTCGCCGCGGCGTGACCGGTGAGACGCTGCTGCAGTTGCTTGAGACGCGTTTGGACAACGTCGTCTTCCGGCTCGGCCTGGCGAACACGCGCAGCGGCGCCCGTCAGCTCGTTTCGCATGGCCACGTGCAGGTGAACGGGCGCGGCGTGAACATTGCGTCCTACAACGTCAAAGCTGGCGACGAAGTGATGATCAAAGATCGTCCGAAATCGCGTCAGCTTGCCCTTCGCAATCTCGAGCTCACGCAAATCGCGCCGGTGCCGGATTGGCTCGTGGCGGACCGCGACGCGCTCAAGGGTAAGGTCGCGCGAATCCCGGTTCGTGACGAAATGCAGCCGATGGTCAACGAGCAGTTGATCGTCGAGTTGTATTCTCGATAACGGCTGTCACGGTCGCGCGTCGACGCGGTCGCGACCGCTCGTTGTAGCGACGCCGCTCGGTCGGCGTTTGGACGGTCGGCAGCAGATGACGTCGCAAGCGGCGACAGAGCGGCTGCTACATCGTCACTGACCTTGTCGGGCGGTAAGATGCTCCAGCGCTTTGCTGTAGCTGCGCCGCTGCAGATAATGACGCAGCTGCGGATCGACCGCTCGCGGCAGACGTTGCTCGAGTTCCTCGAGCCGGCACGAGACACCCTTTAGCCGCTCGAGGTGGCGCTCGGGGTCGCGGCGGCTTTCCTCGTCGGCGACAATCGCCAGCCGTTCGCGTAACGCGGCGGTAAGCTCCGATAGTGTCTCGTCCACGGGAAAAGCTTGAAACGCGGGATGCTTTTGCGCAAGCGTCCACTCGTGGCTCCTCGCGGCGAACCGAAGCGGATCTTGATCGTGGACGACGACGTTGCACTCATGCGAGTCACCCGCGAGGCGCTGACCTCCTTCCTCCACTGCGACGTCGATACATCCCCGAAGCCGGAATACGGATTCGAGCTCGCGCTGAAAAAAACTTACGATCTGCTGATCTTCGATTTCTCAATGCCGATGATCGACGGAGCGATGCTGTTCTTCCTGATCGGAAAGGTCTATCAGGTATCGCAGCCGCCGCGTACGGTTCCGCCGCTCTTGTTAATTTCCGGCCGGGGCGACGAAGCGCGCGCGCAAGAGCTTTTGCGGGAAGCAGGGGTGCGCGGCCTGATTTCGAAGCCGTACGCAATCAACAAACTGCTCGAGCGCGTGAAGGAATGTGTTCCCGGTATTCAGCCGGTCATCACCTAGCGCCGCGCCGCACTTCCGGAGTTCAGGAGCGCGCCTGACGAGCTTCCTGCAAGAGTTGCTGGCGCGCCTCGATCCAGTCCAAAGCCGGATTGCCCTGCAAAGCGAGCTGGACCCGGCGTTCGGCGATGAAATAGGCTCGCAACCGGATATCAGCTTCTGACGGTTCGCCGAGTTCAGTCGATTGTTCACCGTTACTGACGGCGGGCGTTGGCTTTGATGTTTTCCGCGCCGGCTTCTTCTTTGCGGCAGGCTTCGCAGAGGCTGCTTTCGCCTTCGCGGTGCGCTTTTTTGCGATTGGTTTAGCGGGTTCTGACGCAGCGGCAGGCGTGTTCATCGCCTCGTCGGCTGCTGCTGCGGTTGCTGTCTGGCTCTTGGATTTCTTCGGCACGGTAGTGATCGAGATTGTGCAGATTCGATCAGCGGTGCGGCAAGCGTTTGCAAGCGGATTTTCGTAAAGCGGTTGCGCCGCACGCGACCCTTCGCCTACCGTGCGCGGGTGCGGCACTTTGTTTTGCGATGGATCGTGACGACTGTAGCTGTCGCGGTCGCGGCCTGGCTGGTGCACGGCATCGCGGTCGATGGCACCAGCGCCTCGATCGGGGCCGCACTGTTGCTCGGCATCTTCAACGCCTTCATCCGGCCGATTCTGCTGCTGCTCGGCGCGCCGCTCATTCTGCTGACGATGGGTTTGTTCATCCTCGTCATCAACGCGCTGCTGCTCATGCTGGTGCCCACGTTTGTGCCGGGATTTCACGTTGATGGATTCCGCAGCGCGTTCTGGGGAGCGATCGTCATCGGCATCATCAGCTGGCTCCTGAGCGCCTTCTTCCGCGGCAGCGATGGTCGTGTACATGTGTTGACGCATCACACGCAGTTGAAGCGGGTGCACGGTCGCGTCGTCGAGACTAACGAGGAGAGCAGATCGTGACGTATTGCCTCGGGATGCTCTGCCGCAGCGGCGCGGTGTTTTTGTCTGACTCGCGGACGAGCGCCGGGATGGACAACATCACGATGCGAAGCAAGATGCGCATCTTTGAGAAGCCGGGCGATCGCGTGATCTGCATCATGAGTTCGGGGAATTTGTCGCTGACGCAGGGAACGCTCGCGATGATCGATGAGGATCTGGTGCTCGGAGAGGGCGAGCCGAAGAAGAAGCACATCATGAATCGGCAGACGATTTATGAGACGGTGCGATATATCGGCTCGAAGGTGCGGGCGGTGGAGAAGCGTGATCGCGCGGCGCTCGAGGCGGATGGTTTTTCGTTCAACATCAACCTGATCGTCGGCGGGCAGATCGCGGGCATGCAGCCGGAAGTTCATTTGATTTACCCGCAGGGGAACAGCATCCACGCGACCCGCGAAAGCCCATTTCTGCAGATCGGCGAAGCGAAATACGGCAAGCCGATCCTCGACCGCGGGTTCAGCTACGAGACAGCGCTCGGCGACGCGGTGAAGATCGGCATCGTCTCGTTAGACGCGACGATGAAGAGCAACGTCTCGGTCGGACCGCCCGTCGACATCCTTTGTTATGAGAAGGATTCGCTGCAGGCGAAAATGCGCGCGCGGTTGAATGCCGATGATCCGTATCTGCAGGAGATCGGCGAGAAATGGCAGGCCGGAATCATCAAGCTGGTCAACGAAATGCCGGCAGCTGATTTCGGGAAGCCGGTGGTGAATTTCGCCAGCGCCGCGTAATCGCCGGCGCGGCGATTTCCCATCGCGGCTGGCGCCGGGTTCAGCGCCCGACGTTCTCGAAAACGACTGCGCGGGCGGCATTTAGCTGCGGCCGAAACACGGCCGCGCGCGCGCATCGTGGCGACGCTAAATGACTAGCGGATGCACGGAAACAGAACCCGAGCAGAAAGTACAAACGGGTTGGTCTGCTTCGTGCTTTAGACACTTCCGCAGTCATCAATCGCCATCATACCTATGTCCACTCGCCTTAACCAATTCGTCTGCGGAGCGGCGGCATTGCTCAGTGCATTGTCGGTCACTCAAGCGCAGCTCAGCTCTCCTGCGCCTGCGCCGCTCCCCACCTCGGTGGGCACCGCCCAGGCTGCACCCACCCTTGAAGCGGCCAAGCCAGCTGCTGCTCAGACGGCGCCGGCCTCGACGGCCGTCGGAAGCAGTTCGTCGATGACGCTCGTGCAGGCTTCAACCACGCCGGCCGCTCCCGCACCAACGGTGCCGGGGACGACGACGACCACTTCGACAACGACTCCGCTGCCGGTTGATGCTGATCCCCTCGCCGAGACTGGCGGTGTCGGCGTTCGTGAATTTCAGGGTGACGAAGTCGGGCAGGTGCTCCGGCTTCTCGCCCGTCAGTCTAAGATCAATATGGTCGTCAGCGATCAAATCCCGCCGGGCACCACCGTAACGATGCGCTTGGAAGACGTGACCGCGCTGCAGGCGATCGCGATCATCGTGAAGGCCAAGGGGCTGTTCATGGATAAAATCGACAACGTCTACTACATCAAGACCGCTGCGGAACGCGGTGCCGAGCCGACCGAGAGCGACAGCTACCAGTTCAGCTACGCTCGCGCGAAAGACATCGCACCGTTGGTGGCTGCGCAACTGGCGAGCAAGGATGCGCCGCAGGTCGACGAGCGCACCAACACCATGTTCTACCGCGAAACCGGCAGCAACATTGAGTCAATTCGCAAGCTGCTGGTGCAGATCGATCGTCCGACAAAGCAGGTGATGATCGAAGCGCGCCTCGTGGAAGTGAATGCGAATCCACGCCAGTCTTACGGCATCAACTGGTCAGGCGTCGTCGGGAGCGGCACGAACCCACAAACGATCAGATATGGTGCGAGCAACTTCCCCGAAAATGGGACCACCACGATCGACGTAGAGAATGGACGAACACGCCTGAACGAATTCAACCTCGCCGGGACGAATAACAACCGCCTGGGCGACACGCTCGGCAGCTTGCTCGGCAGCGCGCTCGGTGTGCAGCAGCTCGCGATCCTGACAATGCCTCAGCTCTCAGTGACGCTCCAGGCTCTCAACGAAGATTCAGACGCGGAATTTCTGGCGAACCCACGCGTCGTCACCGCCGACAACATGCAGGCGAAGATCGAGATCACGCGCAGTCAGCCCGTGCCGCAATTGAACTTCAACGAACAGACCGCAACCGCTGTCTTCGGTGGCTTCCAGGACAAGAAATTCGGCAACACGCTGATCGTTCGTCCTTCGGTCAACAAGGATAACTTCATCACGCTGGCGGTGAAGCCGGAGATCAGCAACAAGGTGTTCGATCAACCATTCACCTTCGCTGGTGCGACGGTGACCAGTCCGGTGATCGACACGCGCTCCCTCGAGTCCAACGTGTTGATCAAGAGCGGCGACACGCTGGCGATCGGCGGGTTAATGCAGGATGAAATCACCAAAGGGCGCACGAAAGTGCCCGTCGTCGGCGACATCCCGGTGCTCGGTTATCTCTTCCAGAGCCGCACCAATTCGCGGGTGAAGCGCAACCTCCTCGTCTTCGTCACGCCGACTATTCTCGATCAGCGCTACGGAACCGGACTCGAAGATCAAATCAATGGTGTTCATCACTCCGGCGAGGAATACGCCGACCCGAATGGCTGGAGAAACAACGCGAAGGGCAAGGTGCGCCTTGTGCCGACCTCGCACCGCCAGCTCGCGGCTGATTATCCGAAGCCTGGAGTTCCGCCCGCGCCTGCGCGCACCGGCGGCAGCAAAGTCCGCTTCATGACGGACGCGAAGGACCGCGACTTTTAGCAGCTAAACAAGTGTGGGGTTGAGAGGGGGCGGGTTCTCGGGGGAGG
>JAESFH010000208.1_pt1 | contig 33385 bp, 29 predicted proteins | sample 9269381 | NCBI WGS metagenome assembly JAESFH01 (sample SAMN14504062, study PRJNA617094) | algae metagenome | isolation source: Aphanothece sp. CMT-3BRIN-NPC111 and co-occurring heterotrophs from well... | place: USA: Clark Mountains Wilderness, California | collected 2010-04-18
GAGCCACATTAGTTTTCTTGCGGATATCCTGAATATTCCACCCGGTAAGCTGGGCTAGAGTCTGAGCTTCCTTTTCCAATCGTGCAGGCAAAGAGCGTTTATATTGTTGACCCGCTTCACACTTAATATCTCCTGTAAACGGATGGCGGAGAATATAGCGACCTTGAAACGATTCACGGTTTGATGTTTCTTGGAACATCAAATCTTCTGGAAACTTATCGCGGGTATAGCGGACATGCAGGCGAGTGATAAACACGTTTGAGGACTGGTCTGAGTTGAGCCAAAACACACCAGCTTTCTTAAGTTCTTCTGGAGTCAGTGGTTCAGCAGAGCAGGGATCGCAGCTACCCATATCCCAGGCATACTCTAAAAATGTTGCTTTCTTGCCTTCACGACCATAAGCCGTTTGGAACATTGACTTATAGAAATCGCCAAACTCGTTTTTCACGAATACTGGTATTTCTGCATCGGAAGGCACTTTTACTGTGCGATAGTTTGTGACCTCAGCTTGACCTTTAGGAGATAGCACATAGACAATTAAATCCTGCTCGCTGGTGGAGTTAATCATGCCCAAACGAATTGGGAGCATGAATTTGCTCGATTCATAAGCCATCATCAAGGGTCGTAGGAATTGATAGCCGGATTTTTCAAATTCTTCTAAGTTAACTTTGGCAACGAAGAATTTCATGTTTTGCCGGATGTAGGGCTTTAATAGCTGATTAGCACCCTGTGGAATTTTGTAGCCGTTGCGTTTCAGCCATGTTTCTAGACCGTTGGATTCTTTGGCGCTGAGAACCACAATGTCATATTCCCCTACTGTAAATTTGGCTTCTACAGTTACGCCCAAGGCACTATCCTGAGAGCTACCCCTACCCGCACCTGCTGCTGGTGCGGTTACTGGTGCAGAGTTACTGCTCTCGTACATCATGATTCTGCATGGATCGGAGTCAAAATATTCCACCAGCCGAGGGGCACTAAAGCTATCTAGCCGTTCAATAATCTTGGGATCTCCAACGTGAACCTGCTCTTGCTGAAGAACCACAGGCACCGGGACAACGATCGCAAAATCTTTGACATCCCCTTGAAAATCATTCGCCATTGTTAAGACAGTACGGCTACCATCACGGGCGATCACCACTTGAGAAGCTTTGTTGTAAAGCTTCGTATCGGCTTTGGCGACATAAAACCCACAAAAGCCCCAGGCATTAGGGGCAAAACAAACAATAGCTATAACAGCTACTAGCAACGTTTTTAGGATACGAAACATCTTCATAGCGACCTCCTCTAAGTCAGTGAAAATTTAAGCTTGGGTTAACTGGGCATTCTTGTCGCACTATTAGCCTGTGGTTTATAGATGCGATCGCAAATTATGGGATAAATGGAGATTAAGGCCAAATATTTCTCCAAAAGAAAGCTTCCTGAGTTTGAGCCACATTAGTTTTCTTGCGGATATCCTGAATATTCCACCCGGTAAGCTGGGCTAGAGTCTGAGCTTCCTTTTCCAATCGTGCAGGCAAAGAGCGTTTATATTGTTGACCCGCTTCACACTTAATCTCCCCTGTAAACGGATGACGGAGAATATAGCGACCTTGAAACGATTCCCGGTTTGATGTTTCTTGGAACATCAAATCTTCTGGAAACTTATCACGGGTATAGCGGACATGCAGGCGAGTGATAAACACGTTTGAGGACTGGTCTGAGTTGAGCCAAAACACGCCAGCTTTCTTAAGTTCTTCTGGAGTCAGTGGTTCAGCAGAACAAGGGTCACAGCTACCCATATCCCAGGCATACTCGAGAAATGTTGCCTTTTTGCCTTCACGACCATAAGCCGTTTGGAACATTGACTTATAGAAATCGCCAAACTCGTTTTTCACGAATACTGGTATTTCCGCATCGGAAGGAACTTTGACTGTGCGATAGTTTGTGACCTCAGTTTGACCTTTAGGAGATAGCACGTAGACAATTAAATCCTGCTCGCTGGTAGAGTTAATCATGCCCAAACGAATTGGGAGCATGAATTTGCTCGATTCATAAGCCATCATCAAGGGTCGCAGGAATTGATAGCCAGCTTTTTCAAATTCTTCTAAGTTAACTTTGGCAACGAAGAATTTCATATTTTGCCGGATGTAGGGCTTTAATAGCTGATTAGCACCCTGTGGAATTCGGTAGCCGTTGAGTTTCAGCCATGTTTCTAGACCGTTAGATTCTTTGGCACTGAGAATCAAAATGTCATATTCCCCTACTGTGAAGCGCTCTTCTACGGTTACGCCTAAGGCACTTTCTTCAGCTCTATCTCCTAACGCCTGAGCCGCCCTCGGCGATGCTTGCATCAAAAGGCGGGGTCTGGCGACCTCACAGGGATTGGAGTCAAAATATTCCACCAAGCGAGGGGCGCTAAAGCCATCTAGCCGTTCAATAATCTTAGGGTCGCCAACGTGAACTTGCTCTTGCTGAAGAACCACAGGCACCGGAACAACGATCGCAAAATCTTTGATATCCCCTTGAAAATCATTCGCCATTGTTAAGACAGTACGGCTGCCATCACGGGCGATAACAACTTGAGAAGCTTTGTTGTAAAGCTTAGTATCGGCTTTGGCGACATAAAATCCACAAAAGCCCCAGGCATTAGGAGCAAAACAAACAATAGCTATAAAAGCTATCAGCAACGTCTTCAATATCCGAAACAGCTTCATTGCCACCTCCTATAGTTAGAATTCATGCTTGGGAATATTGACCGGGTTAGCATCAGAAAGTTCATTCTCTCCTGAAGTGCTGAAGACATTTGGGAGCGTTTCCAACCAAGAAAATCTGGGCGCTGACCAGATGAAATCCAAAAGGATACTCAAGGGTGCCAAGGCAAATAAAGCCCAGAATACTGCTGTAGAAACGAAGAATTGATTACGCAGGATAAAGGTTAATACAGCAATACACGTAGCCCACACTATGCGACTGCTGCGGGCATTGGGGATTGAGCGAGGGTCTGTAATCATAAATAGGGCGAACAGCAACAATGACCCGCTCATCAAGCGATGCCAATAAACGTCCCATGTCCAGCCCAACCAGATATTCCGTATCGCTTCTAGCAGGGCGTAGGAACCTAAAAAAGCAGCGGTTGTGTCCCAGCGGCCTACCCGTTTCAACACCATGCCGCCAGTACCTGCAAATAAAAGTGCATACAACCAATCATCCCCCCACTGTCCAGGCGAAACCCACGCATCTGGCGTCAGAATGAGCGCGGAAATAATGCCAAAATTAGCGGGATTAAAAAAATGTTTGTGGCTCGCTTGAAACAAAAATTTACTCAAGATTGCCAGAGAGCCTGCTATTACCATCGTGGTGTAACTATCAGCCCGTAGGAGCAGGCTCAGGCTTAAAGCCGTGATCATTGCACTGCGAAGTGAAAGCGATCTACTAAGAGGGTTTGCCAAACAGGAATCGGATTCCCGTAAGCGATTCTCTTGTAGGGGTAGCAGATTGAATAGGTTTTGTTTGAAGTTAGGCCATATAGATACCGCTATCCACTGAGTCACCAGGCAGGTCAACATCACAACTAAAATCAAGTCAGGTCGTAACGTCCAGTCTCTTGTCCCGATGCCTAAAATTAGGAAAAGGGATAGAAATAAAATTTGATAGTCCCGTGCATCTTGTAGAATCATTTCTGGTCTTCTGGAAACTTTACCTTGTAATACTCTGCTGGGCTAAAGTCACAGCAGCTTCTTAAAGAATCTTTAAGCGCATTCGTGCATAGTCGTAGCCGCCAAGCTTGGAACAATGAGCTAAGCATACCCAGTACTAAGCCCCCACTAGATACTCGGCGATCTATCATAATTACGAAAATAGAAATAGAAAAACTGGGTGCTTATTGCACTCACGGGGGGAGAAGCTAGTTGAACCACCCTCTAATAAAAGGGCAATTGTTGTTAGTATGCCTGTACGTGAAACTAAGAATTAGGCTGTTACATTTTCTGTAACAGAGTAGGCAATGCATAGCGGCACCTTTCTGACGCTATGCTGCTCTTTGTTAAGAAGCTGTGGCAGAGGGGGATACTAATTAGGTTGCTGAAAGTTTTCCCTTGCCGAAGCAATCAAAATTGATATTAAGCACCATTCAGGAGCCAAAATCGCGCCTATTGCCGCGAAAAACCAATTTAAACCTTGAAAATAGTAATTCTAATTAGCTGGGTGCATAATCTTATTATCTGGCACCCAGCAAGATTTCACCCGCCCGGAAATAGATTTCCGGGCTAATAGCGAAAGTCTAATAAAGCGGACTGGGGAGCAATACGGCTATTACTTATCGGTAATACGAATGAGGTAAGGATTATTGTTGTTTTTTTGATAAGACCCAACCCAAATTCCGTAGGAACCAGAAAGCCACTGACCTCCAATGGCGGGATTTTTACCCTGATAGTCATCATTGCACCAACTGCCCCCAGGACCCTTGATCGTTAGGGTGGTGTCTGCTGGACTTTCTACTTGGATGCTGAGATTTTTAAAAAAAGAAGTTAGAACTAGCGTGTGATCGGGCTTTTGATCCACAAAACCAACACACGGCCCTGTTGCCGTTTCTGTGCGACCGGCAACTTGGCTTGCAGGAACTGAACCGCCACTGATGCCCCGAAGAGTTCGTGGATCTGGGGAAAAGTTAGGGCCAATAGTGGCATTCTGAAATATAGGCAAAGATTTCGCTTGCTGGGCTGAGGCGGGGGCGTTGAGTAAGAGGACGCCAGCAACTAGGGGACTCCCTATAAAGAGCGCCCAGCGGCATTTATCCAGGAATTTTGATCCTTGCTTCGGCACTGGGTTATGCATTGTGACTGATAGGAACGGTGCGTTTGATATCAAAAGTTAACTGCTCTTGTTCTACCAGTGACGATGGGGTATTAAACGAAGTTCCACAGAAGAAGGCAAGGAAAGTGGACATTGTCTTGACGTTCCGCTGGAATTCTGAAAGATTGATCCCCCCTAACCCCCCTTAAAAAGGGGGGAACGTTCACGCGCCCCCCTTTTTAACTTTGATTTAGGGGGATCTCTACTTAAGCCCTGAAGATATGAAAGAGGCGCGGAAACGCGGGGAGCCAGAGCCGCGCACAATGAGAGCAGAGCTTGTACCGCTTGCTTCGATTGGGAGACGACTCTCCGTGTCCTCTTCGTCAACTAGCTTTTTTTTAAGGCTTGTTGCAAGCGGAGCCTATCTAACCCCCGCGCTCTGAGCAGTAGCCAGGATTCGATTAAATCGGGACCATGCACTTCGCCGGTGAGGGCGGCACGGAGCGATCGCATTACCAATCCTTTTTTGAGGTTTTTCTCTTTGGTCACCTGCTTAATGATGGTTTGGGCATCATCTGAAGTCAGAGATTCATGGCTTTCTAGGGCGGAGGCGATCGCACTTAAGGCATCACCGGCAGCGGCTTGCTGCATATGTGCCCCTGCCTCCTCGTTGAGTTCTACTGTCTGAGTAAAGAAAACCCGGCTCATTTCCACGGCATCTGGCAATCGAGTCAGGCTGGGGCCAATCAGATTAACAAGCTGCTCTAGCCAAGGGCGATCGCTCACCGGGTCAAATTCAAACCCAGCCGCCTGCCAGTAAGGAATTAGCCGATCTGTAAGTTCGGGTACTGGGAGAGCGTGTAGATACTGACCGTTGATCCAGTTCAGCTTGTCCCAGTCAAATTTTGCCCCCGCGTTATTGACACGCTCAAAGCTAAACTCTTGAGCAGCTTCATCCAGAGTAAAGATTTCCTTAGTCGAGTCAGGCGACGACCAACCCAGCAAAGTCATGTAATTTGCCAGGGCTTCGGCAGTATAGCCCATCTGTTGGAAGTCAGAAATTGAGGTGACGCCGTCGCGTTTCGATAGTTTTTTGCCCTCTTTATTCAAGATTAAGGGGGTGTGGGCAAACTCCGGCACTGCCGCACTCAAAGCTTCGTAAAGCAATATCTGTTTGGCAGTATTAGCAATATGGTCTTCTCCTCGGATGACATGGGTAATCTGCATATCAATGTCATCCACGACTACCGCCAAATTGTAGAGCGGTTGACCAATCGCATCTTCACCAGAAGCACGGGCAATTACCATATCGCCGCCCAAGTCACTGCCTCGCCAGCTAACTTTTCCCCGCACCATGTCGTTCCAGACGATCTCGCGGTTGTCGTCAATTTTGAAGCGAATCACCGGGCGGCGTCCTTCGGCTTCAAAAGCCGCCTGCTGTTCTGGCGTTAGGTTGCGGTGGCGATTGTCGTAACGGGGAGCCTCACGTCTCGCTTTCTGGGCGGATCTCATTTCCTCTAATTCTGCTTCTGTGGAGTAGCAGCGATAGGCAAAGCCTTTATCTAGCAAGGTTTGTGTTGCTTTGCGGTAGAGATCAAGGCGCTTGGATTGGAAGAGCGGCCCTTCATCCCAATTCAGTCCTAGCCAGGTGAGACCCTCAAGGATATTCTGGGTGTATTCCGGGCGCGATCGCTCCTTATCTGTATCTTCAACTCTGAGGATGAACTGTCCGCCATGACGACGGGCAAACAGCCAGTTAAATACCGCTGTTCTAGCCGTACCGATGTGTAAGTTTCCAGTAGGACTCGGCGCAATACGAACTCTGACACTCACTTTCAGATTCTCTCTAAACAAAGCCTGATGACTATTAGATTTTAGGTTCAATCCCAAATCTAAAATCCACAATCTAAAATTTTCTACGGGACTGACGGGGCTCGAACCCGCAACTTCCGCCGTGACAGGGCGGTGCTCTAACCAATTGAACTACAGTCCCAACTTTTCAAACGATCCTTATTGTGCAGGCTATTTAACAATTTGTCAAATATTTTTTTGATAAGCGCACTGCAAAAAGTCTACAAGCCAGTCTTTGAGGCGATGTGTGGCCTTGCAGTCGTCTTCGTTGTAACGCAGGATGGCGTTGAGTAAGGTGCGATCGCCCGTCTCTAACCACTTGTCATACCAACAAATCGATTGGGAACCGTTGGCTTGAGGATCGCGCCACTTAAAACCGAGCCAGTTGGCGATCATTTTGAGCGAATAACCTTCTAGCGGCAGCGTCACTGCATCTGTTACTTGCTTATGCAGATCCACAAACCGAGATAGCAAAGGTTTTACCTGTTCAGCTGGTGTAGGGTAAAGCTTTGCTAAACGTTTGACTGTATCAGCTTCATAAGGAGAGTAATGGAAAATGGGAGCGTCAGGGTAAGCCGAGACTAAATCTAAAAATTGCAGCCATATCGCTTCCTCATCTGCTGGTTTTTCTGCTACGAGGGGATAGAACGTCTCTGTATTAGCTTGCCTGTCAACAACCAAGACTCCCAGCAGATAGTCAAGATTGAGAGATGGCTCTGCCTCTATATCAAAGTAAAGTTCGATTGGTGCAGTGGGCAGGCCTGACGCTACTGTGAAGGATTCAGAGGGTGTTAAAATCACCCGATTTTCTAGTACAGATTGAGCTTGCTGCACCAGATGTTGTGCCACTTCGGTTTCTAACTCTGGCTCCAGATAAACAGGGTTGGCATCGGCGAGAGATTCTAAGGTAGTTAGCCTCAGTGTTTGTAAATGCTGGTAGCGGCTAGGGGTGACGCCTGGTAACAGGGAGAGATGCTGCTGAGATTTGGCGATCGCATAACACGGAGTCAACCAAGGGCACACACTACACTGTTGGCGGGAAATAAATACTTCAGGTTCTTGCTGTTCCAGAAGCATTTGCATACATTTCTCTAAGGTGATCTGCATTTCCGGTAGCCATCGCCACAGATCCACCTCATATTCTCCTTTTTTGCCGCGCAAATTTAACCAAGCTTTCTCCGGCCAAGCCCCCTGCACAGATGCCAGCAGCTGAGTGTGATATGCTGCAACAATTTGATATTCCTGTTTTGCACGCTTACCTAGATGAATATCGGTGGGAACGTAAAGCCAATCTCCAAAATCTGACTTTCCAGGCTGTTTGATCAATAGATCTGGATGACTTATCAGCGTGACTTTCTCCCCCTGCTCCCTTGCTCTTCCGCTTCCTATCGCCTCTCCTGTCGTCAGTAGCACGCCTTTATGAATGCGCTCAACACCCTGCTGCATTAAAGCCTTAGTAGCTTGAGCACCAGCCTTCCAATCTCCCTTCGGATAGTTTGGCTGATAATGTGGAGTAGCTCCCTGGCACACCTGTTCTGCCAGAATAAATTGCTGATGAGCCAATCGTTCTTGTAGCAGTTTTAGTTGGAAGTCGCTGGGAGGAGTTTTGAGGGTTCTATCTCCATAGACATCCAGAAAAGTCCGACGATGACAACGTTGGTAATGTAGCAGCCGTTCAGCAGTTAGCAGCATGACTTTAGCGTAACAGCAGTACGCCAGCAATTGCCCAAGGCAGCCTCACGGCTAAAGTTGCGGCTACGCGCTCTAACCATACAAAAATTTCTTTGAGCCTGGGTAGGCAAGATTAGTTTGTGTAGCTCCATGCTAGCCTAGCTTTCGGCAAGGGCTTCGCCCAACGGCAATGATAACCGTGTACAGCCTGTGAGAATATTGCCTAATACGCAGTCTCACGACTAAAGTTGCGGCTATACGGTCTAACCATACAAAAATTTCTTTGAGCCTGCCTAAGCAGGCTTGGTTTGTACAGCCGTAAGCTAAAGGCTGTGGGTAACAGGTTTTTTTTGATACTATGACAGGCATTTCCTCAGCACAAACGCTACTAAAGTCTCATAGACAGCAGTTTCCAGCTTTAGCTAATAAAGCTTATTTCAATTATGGGGGGCAAGGACCAATGCCCCAGGCATCTCTGGAGGCTATCCAGCAAGCCTATGAATACATCCAGCGTGGGGGGCCGTTTTCAGGGGAGGTAAATGCTTGGGTAGTGCAGGAGGCTAAGCAGACGCGAGAGGCGATCGCATCCTCCCTCAATGTCCCATCTGAAACCATTACCCTAACCGAGGATGTTACCGTAGGCTGCAATATTGCCCTATGGGGCATTGACTGGAAACCTGGCGATCACGTACTGCTTTCTGATTGCGAACACCCAGGAATAATCGCAGGGGTGCAGGAAATTCAGCGGCGATTTAACATCGAAGTCTCCTTCTGCCTGCTGATGGCGACCTTAAATGAGGGAGATCCGGTAACTGTAGTTACAGAGCATTTGCGACCTAATACCCGCTTGGTAATATTAAGCCATGTCCTCTGGAACACAGGTCAAGTCTTGCCACTCGCTGAGATTACTGACGCTGTACACAGCTATGCCAGCGCTAACCAGCCAGTGAGACTTTTGATAGATGCGGCTCAATCTGTAGGTCTGCTGCCGTTAAATTTAACTGAGATCGGGGTTGACTTTTATGCCTTCACTGGTCACAAGTGGTGGTGTGGGCCAGAAGGGGTGGGCGGTCTTTATGTGCGACCAAATGCCTTAGAAAGTTTGCATCCAACCTTTATTGGCTGGCGCGGCATTATTATTAATCCATCCGGTCAACCTGAAGGTTGGCAACCAGATGCACGAAGGTATGAAGTGGCGACATCTGCCTATCCTTTATATGCTGGACTTCGGGCAGCAATTTCCACTCACCAACAATGGGGAACCCAACAACAACGTTACCAGCAAATCCTAAATTTAAGTAAGTATTTGTGGCAACGGTTAGCAGAAATCCCTGAAGTAATTCGTCTGCGGAAAACTCCTCCTCAATCAGGTCTGGTTTCCTTCCAACTTACTAATCAATCTCACGCCAAGTTAGTACAATTTTTGGAGAATCAAGGAATATTAGTGCGAACCATCCGCGATCCTGATTGCGTCCGCGCCTCAATTCATTATTTCACCTTAGAATCTGAAATTGACCACCTGGTTAAAGCGATTCAAAAGTTTTGCTAAATCTAAGCTAAGAGCATAGCCAATCGACAACTATAAAGCTTTTACCCTGTGGCAATCATCCGGCAGCATTTAAATCACGCCTCTTCTAACGCAAGTCCAATCAAGGAGACTAACATCTGCTTTTAGAGCAATCCTGATCGCACCGCTTGGTATTTGCTGCCAAGTGCAAATGCCTACGGCGCGTTTTGCAAACCTAAACGCCGCTTGTTAAACCACCGCGATCGCAGCAACTCAAACTCTCTCTAGCACTAGCTTATTTTCAGTTGCTCTAGCTTTTGCCTAATCAAGGTTTCAACTTCCTCAACCTCAGCATTTGATTTAGGGATGTCAAAAGTCTCTGGAGACGCTTCAGAGGTAAAGCGGTCAACAAAGGCATGAAACGCTGCCTTATCGTTGGGGTGAGCAATGACGTAAGCTCTTAGCTCAATTTTAGCCATGCTACTAAAGTCAGGCTTGATCACAAAAACCTCCAAAGACCATTCTGGTAGATTTCTATCTCTAGGTTATCTCCCGCCAGAAGAAACAAGTTACCTGTTCGCTCGTCAAGACGGACAACGAAAATAGGGGTAAATGTATTGGTCAAGGATTGGCATAGTATGACACACCGGATACCTTGTTCAGCAGTTAGCAAAATCCATATACCTCGTGACCATATAGCTTTATTTCAGAGTAGCAGGTAAGAGAAAAAGACTCTCACCACCTCTCCTGAAATTAGGAATATTCCCCATAAGCGGCGAATTTTGAGACGGTAAAGTCAATAGGGGGTGAGATCGCGATGCGGAGGATTATTGAGCTTCTGTTGATGGAGTTTTGGTGGGGCGATCGCTATCCGTCCAATCATCGTATTGTCATCATATAAATGGAGAATATTGTAAGTGTAAATAGATGTTTTTTTCCTTGCTTCAACCCAACCTAGCCACCTGTAGTCAGGCAGTATCTCAAAGAATTTTCCAGATTTTAAAACTTTATCATCTGGCTACCATTCAAACTGCGGTGTTTGAATTTTGGCGCATCGCAATTATGCGGGTTTTCCCTGGGGGACGCTACGCGAACGACCATCGCGTTTCGAGCATGGCACAGCTTGGTATTTGCTCCCAGATGCGAATTCCTCCTCTTGCTTAATTAATCGAAGATAATGGTCTAGTCCTAAAAACAGCCGCCTTATACCAAATTTAATTATGCCTCGACCAGTTTTATATGTGGCAATCACCAGCCACGGTTTCGGCCATACAGTCCGCACCGCTGCTGTCGCCGCAGAAATTCAGCGCCTTAACCCAGACATTCTCCTCATTCTGGTGACAACCGCACCGCGCTGGTTATTAGAGTCTTACATTCCAGGCGACTTTATTCATCGCCCCCGCGCCTTTGATGTGGGTGTTATTCAGCCAGATAGTTTAAATATGGATAAAGATGCCACTTTGGAAAAGCTGCGGCAGATTCGTAAGCAACAAAACTCGATTGTTGCGGGTGAGGTTAACTTTATTCGTCAAAACAGAGTGGGATTAATTTTAGGAGATATTCCCTTTTTAGCTCCAGTTATTGCTAAAGCTGCCAATATTCCAGGGTGGATGATGAGTAACTTTGGCTGGGACTTTATCTACCGAGATTGGGGCGGGGAATTTATAGAAATGGCAGATTGGATCTTTGAGTGCTATGGAAAGTGCGATGGTCGAAGACCCGCCTTCGGCGATCGCCTATTTCGCTTGCCCTTCCACGAATCTATGAGTGCCTTTCCAAATATTACCGATGTCGGTTTAACCGGGGGCAACCCGCGATACTCCGACACCCAACTACGGCAGGATTTTAGTCTCTCAACGCCCCCTGAACGCACCGTCTTGCTCACCTTTGGGGGATTGGGACTACAGCAAATTCCCTATGAGAATTTACGACAATTTCCAGATTGGCAATTTATCACCTTTGACAGCCAAGCACCGGATTTATCCAACTTGCTCAAAGTTACCAATCGCCAATATCGCCCAGTGGATTTTATGCCTGTGTGCGATCGCGTGATGTCCAAACCGGGCTACAGCACCTTTGCGGAAGCCTTACGGTTAAACGTTCCCATTGTTTCGATAACCCGCGAAGATTTTGCAGAATCTCGCTTATTGATAGAAGGCATCCAAAATCATGCTGACCATCAAATTCTCACACCAGCAGAATTTTTTCAGGGAAACTGGGAGTTTTTACATCAACCTATGCAGCCGCCGCGTCAATCCCAGCCTCTGGCTAAAGATGGGACAGAAGCGATCGCTCACGCCGTTGTCAGCTATTTTCAAAATAATTAGTACCTAACAACCAACCGATTCCAAAGGCGATCGCTCCAAAATCTAAAATCCCAAATCCAAAATTGGTATGACCCACTATCAACATCGGCTCGAAGTTAAAACTAGCGGCAAGTCATTTTGCAAAATTACCCCCAAGGTTCAAGCAGTAGTCGCTGAGTCAGGAGTAGAGACAGGGCTTTGTACCCTCTTTTTGCGCCATACTTCTGCCAGCTTAGTCATTCAAGAAAATGCCGATCCAGACGTCCTCAAGGATTTAGCCAATTTTCTCGCCAAACTGGTTCCAGAGCATGACAATTACTTGCATAGCACCGAGGGCCCGGACGATATGCCAGCCCACATCCGTACCGCTCTCACCCACACCTCAGAGCAAATTCCTATCGCTAACGGTAAATTGCTGCTAGGAACATGGCAGGGAATCTACCTATGGGAACATCGGCAGCGCGGTCATATCCGTGAAGTTGTGATTCACATTAGCGGCAGCTGAGGCAGCTATAGCAGTGAGATTCCCCAATTATCTACGTAAAGAAAGCCTCCATCTGCATTCATCTGCGGTAAAAACTTAGGAGCGGCTTGTGTGCCTGAAAATTTGCCACCACCTGAATTCTAGAGAGCTAACCTGGAGATAGGAAGGGTGTAGGAACAATTGTTCGCGCATTGCTTCTACCCACTTAACCGCCCCCTCTCGACTAGAACCTTATTGTAATTAAATCATGAAGTTAAAGCTTGACTGGTTTCGGGGCAAAACGTTTCAACGTCTGGCTTTGAAAAAACAGGCAGCATCAAGATTGCCACAGCACACGCCGTTATTAAAAGGCTCTCTGGGCATCTACGGGAAGGCTAGCGGTGTCCGGTATATCGCCCAAAGCTTACTTTGGAGTGGAGTTATCGCCCTCTCTTGGGGCGCTGCTACGCCGGTATTAGCGGCAGAACGGCTAACATTGCGCCTCGGACCGTTTGAGCAGTCGGTGGATATTGAAGATTTAGAGGAATTTGCCAAAACAGGCAAATTGTCTACATCTCTGAAACCTTACGCCCCCTTGCTAACGCCACAGGTGCAGGAAATGTTGAGCAGGCGTCTGCAAATAGATCCCAACTTGGCAGATAAATTTATTGATGACTTGCTCCGTTCACCAAATGGAGAACAGTTAATCAAGCAAATTCGCGTTGCTGTGCCTAATAGTAGCGTTGAGCAAGTACGGGTGGGCTTAGCGTTGGCAATGCGGCAAGCTAACGGCATGAGTGCGATCAGTTTCTTGCGGGCTTATCCAGATGAGAATATTACAGTGGATGCAAGTTCCGCGATCGCGATCGCCCTCCAGATCAACGCCCCCTATTTGCAGAGCCAAGCCGTTACTTCCTTGTTGGAGCGCGAACTAAGTGCCCCTAATAGTTCATTCAAGCCCAGTTTTGACCCAGCAGCGGCGGGATCAAAAATGGTACACAAGCAGACACTTGCCCTGCAAGACCAGCGACGGAACCGCACCATCCCGGCGGATATATACTGGAACGACACTACAACTGGACCCTTAGTTGTCATCTCCCACGGCTTTGGTGCCAACCGGGAATTTTTGGGATACTTAGCTCGTCATCTGGCTTCCCACGGTCTCACCGTTGCGGCTATAGATCATGCAGACAGCAATATTCGCGGGCTTAGCGTTGCCTCAATTGGTAGTAATCCCAGCAATTTATTACCGGCCTCGGAGTTTGTTGAGCGACCTAAGGATATCAGCTTTTTGCTTGACCAGTTGACTCAACTAAACCAGCAACCAGGTCCTCTCCAGGGCAGGCTCAACACCCAACAAGTGACGGCTATCGGTCACTCATTGGGGGGCTATACCGTTTTGGCTTTAGCTGGGGCAGAACTAAATTTAGACGAGTTGCGGCAGTTCTGCAAAGAGCGCAGCGTACTCTCTAAGGCTGGGGGAGATTGGTTGCAGTGTGCTGCCAGTGAGTTATCAGAGCGGCGTGTGACTCTGCGGGATCAGCGTGTAGTGCAGGCGATCGCGCTCAATCCCGTATCTGGAAACATATTTGGTAAAAATGGTTTGGCTAAGGTTACTATCCCAACCTTAATCTGGACTAGCACCGCCGATGCCCTGACACCAGCACTAACCCATCAGCTGCGTCCCTTTGCTAAACTGAGCGGTTCCAAGTATCTCGTCACTGCTATTGGTGGCACTCACTTGAGTGTGGGTGACCCAGGAAATCTCAATCCTGAGTTGGCTAAAAACACCCTGGTGCCAGAGATTACTGGTGAAAAGGCCTACCCAGTGCGGCAGCTAGTTCGCGGTGTTAGTTTGGCATTTATCAAACAGCTAACGCCGGAGGCAAAAACTTACGAACCCTTTTTGACATCTGCCTATGCCCAGTCACTATCAGCACCGGGGCTGAATCTGCGTCTGAATACGCAACTACCACCAAGCATTAGCGCCTTTGTGGAGCTTCCTTAGCGATCGCGACTAACTGTAGAGACGTTCCGCCGGAACGTCTCTACTAACCGGCGGCGGCGATTCTCACCCCAGTTAAATCTATACAAAGATAGGAAAAGAGTTGTCTGCTAAAAGCTAGCAGTGTTTGCTCCAACTTGAGGAGGTTGTATGGAACCAGAAGAAATTCTCGCTCAGTTGGCTCCCTGGCGGGATGCCCATCATCGTTCGACATGGAAACCAATTGTAGAAGAGGGGGATGGGGGAGCCGATGCCTCCAAGTTTTCTGGAATGCCTTGGCTCGCTGAAAATGAACCCTACCCTCGCTGTGGTACTTGTCAGGCATTGATGCCGCTATTTTTGCAACTCAATCTCAATCAACTGCCAGAAGAACTATCAGGTCGATTTGGTAGCGGACTACTGCAAATGTTCTACTGTACTGACGGCGACAGCTATATGCCGTTGGAAAATACCAAGCTGGTTCGCCTTGTGCAGCCGACGGGGAATCCCCAATCATTGCCATCTGAAGGCTATCCTTCCTTTCCAGCCAAGACAATTGTGGGATGGACGCAACTAAATGACTACCCTAGCCCTGAAGAGCAGGAAGAACTGGGGTTAATTTTCAATTACAACTTTTCAGCTAAGACAGTACGAATTGAGTGTCCGTTAGTAGGATTAGCCACTGAAGATTTACCAATAGATTCTGCACCTGAAGCTGAAGAGGTATCTACTGCCCTGCCAGGTGATAAGCTAGCTGGCTATCCATACTGGATTCAAGGTATAGAGTATCCTGAGTGTCCTCAATGCAACCGCAGGATGCAGCTTGTCTTCCAGATTGACTCTGAGGACAACCTGCCCTATATGTTTGGAGATATGGGCTGTGGGCACGTTACCCAATGCCCGGAACACAAAGAAATATTAACTTTTGGTTGGGCTTGTTGCTAAAACTCGACAATCACTGGGGTATGGTCGCTGGGTTTCGGTAGCTTTCTTGGCGCTGAATCAATTTTGCAGCTGATTGCCCGCTCGTAAAGGTCAGGTGTCAGGTAGTGATGGTCAATCCGCCAACCTCGATTGCCTCGAAATGCCCCAGTACGATAATCCCACCAGCTATAGTGTCCGCCTTCCGCTGTAAATTTCCGAAACGCATCTGCCAAACCCAACTCTAGAACCAAGCGCAAGGCTTGGCGCTCTGCCTCAGAAGCCATGATCCGACCTTTAAAGGCGGCTGGGTCGTGAATATCTCGGTCTTCTAGGGCAATATTAAAGTCACCGCAGACACAGAGCGATTTTGGATTTTGGATAGCGCTTTGCACCGCTGCGCTAGAGGCTTTTGGATTAAGGGCTACTTCGGCTGGCTGCTGGAGGAGAGTTTGCAGGTAGTCGCGCAAGACTTTGAGCCAGCGGAGTTTGTAATAGTATTTCTCACTATCTACAGCAGCACCATTGGGGACGTAGAGGTTGACAATGCGGATGCCATCTAAAACGCCGGTAATTACCCGCTTTTGCTCGTCTAGCTCTCCGATGTTATTGTCGCCTAGCACTGGTGCAAACCCGGTGCTGACATCCGCCAAGGGTGAGCGACTGATTATGGCGACACCGTTGTAGGATTTCTGTCCAGAAATGTAGAGGTGATAACCCAATTGCTCAAAAAGCGATCGCGGGAAGTCAGCATCTACAACTTTGGTTTCCTGCAAACACAGAACATCTACAGAATTTTCCTGCAACCACTGCACCACTTGCTCTAGGCGGCTACGAATCGAATTAACATTCCAAGTAGCAATTTTCATCATAATTAGCAGTTAGCAGGAGTGCTGTTAGCCTGGTATATGCCCCGCCTTCAAGAGTGGGCGGCTTGGTTTTTAGCTAATCGCTAATTGCTAATCGCTAATAGCTAAATAGCACAACTCAACTCACCAGCTTTTTGGGTGAAACGCAGGTTCTCCCGGTAGTCTACTCGGCAGTCAATTACCGAGGGTACTGGTTGAGCTAGAGCCGTTTTCAGGATAGGAATAAATTCAGCCGTGGATTCTACTCGGTATCCTTTTAAACCCATACTTTCGGCAAATTTGACAAAATCCGGATTGCCAAACTTGACATAAGCTGACTCGCCCAATTGATTCTGTTGCTTCCACTCAATCAAGCCATAGCCCCCATCATTAAAAATGATGGTAACAAAGGCAGTGCCGACACGAAGGGCTGTTTCCAATTCTTGGCAATTCATCATAAATCCCCCGTCTCCTGTCACGGCGACTACCTGCTGTTGGGGAGAAACTAACTTAGCCGCGATCGCACCTGGAATAGCAATCCCCATTGCCGCAAACCCATTGGATATAATACAAGTATTCGGGCGATCGCAGTGATAATGCCGTGCCATCCACATCTTGTGAGCGCCCACATCACAGATGACAATATCCTCCGGTCGCATCACTTGCCGCAGGTCATAAAGTAGTTTTTGCGGCTTAATTGGGAAACCATCGTCGTTGGCATACTGTTCGTAGTCTGACCGGATATCATCTCTTAATTGCAAAGCATAAGGTTCTGGTTTGCCCGTTCTATCCGCCCGTTTTAAAATTTCTGAGAGCGAATCGGAAATATCCCCCACGACTTCGACTATCGGAATATAGCTGCTATCAATCTCAGCAGAAACAGCCCCTATATGGATAATCGGAATCTTGCCATCGCTATTCCACCGCTTGGGAGAATATTCAATTAAGTCATAACCAATGGCAATTACTAAATCAGTTTGATCAAAGCCACAGCTGATGTAATCTCGCTGCTGCAAACCCACGCTCCACAGCGCCAGAGGATGAGTATATGCAATTGCTCCCTTGCCCATGAAGGTATTAGCCACAGGAATATTCATTCGGGTGGCAAATTCCGCCAAAGCTTGACTAGCATTAGCCCTGATAGCTCCATTCCCCACTAATATTAGGGGATTCGTAGCTTGGGAGATAATTTGGGCTGCCTGCTCAATACTGCGGAAGGAGGCATAAGTTTTTTCCAAGTCGCCTTTGCTAAGTGGTTCACCAGAGGCAGACATGGCGGCAATATTTTCCGGCACATCAATATGAACCGCGCCTGGTTTTTCTGCCTGTGCCCGTTTAAACGCTTTACGGACAATTTCCGGTGTAATGCTGGGTCTGACGATCTGGGCGTTCCATTTGGTTACTGGTGAGAACATTGCCACCAAATCTAGATATTGGTGAGATTCAATGTGCATCCGGTCTGTTCCCACCTGCCCTGTAATCGCCACTAGAGGGGCACCGTCTAGATTGGCATCAGCTACCCCAGTCATCAGGTTAGTTGCCCCTGGACCGAGCGTAGAAAGGCAAACCCCAGCTTGTCCGGTTAAGCGACCGTAGACATCGGCCATGAAGGCTGCACCCTGCTCATGACGTGTCGTAATAAATTGAATTGAAGAATGCTTGATTGCCTCAAGTACGTGCAGATTTTCTTCGCCAGGAAGCCCAAAAATGTAGCGTACTCCTTCGTTTTCCAGGCAGCGTACTAATAATTCAGCAGTGTTCATTCCTTATCCTTTGTCCTGAGTTGGTTGACTCTTGACCAAAATAATTCGTAATCCCCGGTTTCAAGCCCCTAAATTTATTTAGGGAAAACTCATAAATGCTCCCGTATCAATGTTCAAGCCCCTAAATTTATTTATGGGGTATTAATTACGAATTACGAATTACGAATTGGAGCGCAGCGACATGACCAATCACCAATTACCAAATCATTTATTTCACCCAAACAGTTTTGATATTCACAAACTCATGAATACCTTGGCTGCCAAGTTCACGCCCATATCCAGAACGCTTGATGCCGCCAAAAGGTAGACGTGGATCTGATTTGACTAAGCCGTTGATAAATACTGCACCTGCTTCTAATTCGTTAATTAAGCGATCGCGTTCTTCCTCATCCGTTGTCCAAGCACTCGCTCCCAGCCCGAAAGGAATCGCATTAGCCCGTTGAATCGCTTCATCAATACTTGCCACCCTAAATAGCAACGCTACTGGACCAAAAAATTCCTCATTGTCAGCGGGTGTTCCCGCTGGAAAGTCTGTGAGAATAGTAGCTGGATAAAAATTACCTGGGCGATCGCCCAAAGGTTTTCCCCCAGCTAGAACTCGCGCCCCTTTGGTAATGCACTCTTGCACTTGTTGGTCTAAATCTTGGAGGATAGATGGGGTTGCCAAGGGTCCGAGATCTGTTTCTGGATTCATCGGATCTCCTACTTTCAGGGCTTGGAATTTCTCTGCGAGGCGTTTCTCAAATTCATCCGCGATCGCATCCACGACAATAAACCGTTTGGCGGCAATGCAAGATTGACCATTATTTAACATCCGCGCCGTGACAGCTGTTTCCATAGCTGCTTCCATGTCCGCACTTTCTAAAACAATAAACGGATCGCTCCCTCCTAACTCCAAGACAGTTTTTTTTATGTGCTTACCAGCTACTGCTGCCAGACTTGCCCCAGCAGACTCACTCCCGGTTAAGGTAGCAGCCTTAACCCGCTCATCCGCAATAATAGCGGCAACTTTATCTGCACCTACCAGCAAGGTTTGAAACACCCCAGATGGAAAACCTGCCTGCTGAAAAATTTCTTCTATTGCCAAGGCACACTGGGGCACATTGGAGGCGTGTTTAAGTAAGCCCACATTACCCGCCATCAGTGCTGGTGCTGCAAAGCGGAATACTTGCCAGAAAGGAAAATTCCAGGGCATCACCGCCAAAATTGGCCCTAATGGTTGGTAGCGGATAAAGCTATGGCTGGCATCGGTGGATGCTGGGACATCTGCGAGAAATTTAGGTGCGTTTTCCGCATAATAACGACAGCCTAAGGCACTTTTTTCCACTTCTGCGATCGCCGCCTTCAATGGCTTACCCATTTCTAGGGTCATGATTTTGCCAAATCTCTCGCGATCGCGAACTAAAATATCAGCGGCTTTGTTTATCCACTCCGCCCTTTGAGCTAAGGGCGTCCAGCGGTATTGCTCAAACGCTTGTTGTGCCTGCTCTAGCTTTGCCTCTATCAACTTATCCGTCAGTGGCTCAAATGTGCGTAGCGTTTCCCCAGTTGTTGGGTTAATCGTTGCGATCGCCATGACTGCGCCCTCCAATCCCAAAGTATATGGGGTAGCCTTTTCGTTTCCTCTTCTGTTGCCTTGCTACTCCCCATGATGAGATTTCTATTTTAGTGCGCCAATTGCAGCAAGGTGCTCTACAGCAAGGCATGCTAACAATAGTTCTAGGTTCTTCACAAAATCTTTAGTTTTTTGATTATTTTATGTAATATTGAGAAGAATAGAATATGCCCATTAGCTTGGCGGGTCTTTTCCTCAATCAAAGCAACGACTTCGCCACCTAGTGGTTAAGCTACGAGCCAGTCCATTGCAAGCGCCGCCTAGCCGCTTGGGGAGTGCCTCCTTACCTCTTCTGGTGAGATTGACATGACAGTCGCACTACTTCCCAGGAATACAGCATGGATGCATTGAAACTTTCCCACGCTAGCGACGATAAATATATTTTTAGCAGCGGTCAAGCATGCACAGCCAAAATGCCTTTAATTTTGGTAGTCGATGATGATGAAGATAACTTAGTGCTCATGGCTTATACCCTAGAGTCGCTTAATTGCAGCGTAATTACAGCAATGGACGGTGAGACAGCTCTCTTGGCAGCACGAAGCAAACAGCCCGATTTGATTCTGCTGGATATAATGTTGTATCCCGTAGATGGTCTTCAGATTCTCTCTCAACTCAAGCAAGATTCAAGAACCATGGCAATTCCAGTCGTAGCCGTGACCGCTTTGGCAAGAGAAGAAGACAAAGAGCGCATTCTTCAAGCGGGCTGCAATGACTATATCAGCAAGCCATATATCCTCGAAGAGATGGAAGCGCTGATTCGTCGCTACCTGGGTTGAACATTATCTGGCGAGCGACCTTTGGATATAGAAGAGGGATTACGAACTTGAGGTACAGCAGCCAAGACAGCGATAGTGCCAGCACGACCTGTTTCTAAGGTAGCATCGCTAAGCAGGTCTATCACAGGCACATTCATCACCTCTTCAATCAGTTCCTTTAACTGAGGTTGAATGGCTTTATCTAAATCTGACCGCACTTGTTGAGCCAACTGCATCTGACCATTGTTCAGCAGAATTTGTTCAGATGGGGTAATAGAATCTTCGATAACAATTGCCAGATTGTCATCAAATACTTCACAACTCACTTTACTTGGTCGATGCCCCAGCTGAGTTAGGTACAGAGCCTGGATACGCTGCGATAGGACTTGTTCGAGCTGTCCACGTGTTAATTTTGAGAGCAATCTATCCATAGCCATAAACCGTAAGCTCTAGCAACAGTGGATGCATAGTTATTTAGAAGCTAACAGTCGGCAAAACTGAAAATCACCAATCTAAGGGCATAGCTGCTGTTCTAACCCAGTATAGTAGTCGGGGTTAGATAAGTAGTATATGAATCAGGAGCGGTCATTTGAGAGATTTTAAGTTGAGTATTGCTCCTGATTTCACATTGAACCCTGTATCTAAGGAACCACTGTTATGTTTTTAGTCACTGGAGCCACTGGAGGATTAGGCAATCGAATCGTTCGGCTGCTACGAGAGCGGGAGATGCCAGCGCGAGCTTTTGTCCGCCTCATGTCTCGCTACGGGGAACTAGAACATCAAGGTGCCCAGATATTTATTGGTGATTTGCTACAAGACAAAGATATTCAGAAAGCCTGTAAAGACGTCCGCTACATCATCAGCGCTCATGGCTCCGATAGTAATGCTCAGGCACTAGATTACCGCGCCAATATTGAATTGATTGACCAGGCAAAGGAGACAGGCGTCGAGCATTTCGTTTTCATCTCCGTACTGGGAGCTGAACGGGGGTATCAGGATGCACCAGTGTTTAAGGCAAAGCGGGCAGTGGAACAATATCTGCAAGAAAGTGGATTAAATTACACCATCTTGCGCCCTTCGGGTTTTTCCTCAAATCTTCTGCCGCTAGCCCAACAGTTTCGGCAGACGGGGATTTACCTGCTAATTGGCGACCCTAAAAGCCGTACTTCGATTGTCAGTACTGACGACTTAGCACAGATTGCCGTGGACTCTGTTACGGTTGAAGGTGCGCGGAATCAAATTTTTCCTGTAGGAGGGCCAGATATCTTACAGCGTCAGGATATTCCCCGCATCTTTGGTCGCATCTTCAACCGGGAACCGATTGTAATTAACGCACCCCTGTTTATGCTTGATGGGTTGCGAAGTGCGATTGGGCTGTTGAATCCCAAGGCTCAAAAAGCCCTCGGCACCTTCCGGACGTTGCTAGATAATGAATTTTTCTGCACGCCGGATGATATTCAAAACCTAGAGTCGATTTTTAACCTCAAGCTGGAATCGTTGGAGAGTTTCTTGCAGCGCTATTTAGGAAATTAAAAGAGTTGGGTGCTAATCGATAGCAGATTAAGGCTAGCAGTGTCATTGTTTAACTTTTATATCAGAGGCGTTGCAGATCGACGCAATAATTCAGCAACGCCTTTTGATTAAAAGTAGCGATCGCGCTTTTTGGGTAAGCCAGATATTTTATATTTTTAATCACAGCTCTCAGAAAGTATTCAGCCACTGAAACGGATTTTTCCAATAGGTTCTTAGGGCAATGCTTTTACATAGCCAATCTGGGGAGCAGAATAGATAGAAACAAATACAGCATTCTCGGTACCCTCATTCACAGCTCCGTGAATAAATGTTTTGTCTGCCAAAGCAATTTGACCAACGCCCAAAGTTTGGCTCTGACCGTTTCCCAGAGAATAAGTTAAAGTACCCCGCAGCATCACCCATGTATCTTGCCCATCCGGGTGATAGTGAGCTTGAACCATTTGCCCAGGTTGGACTCCCCAAACAGCAATGCTAGAGTTTTCAGTAATAACAATTTCAGTAACAGTAGCTTCTTGATTGGAGAAGCGAACATGAGCTTCGAGTGCAAAGATTCTTTCATTCATAGTTGTCGGGGCTATCAGAGATAAAAATGTCACGTGTGAAACTCAAACGACTAACTCAGCCGTCCGAGTTGGTGCTGTTATTGCTACTGTCCTTTATGATCTCTATTCTTCTGAATCTCGATTGGCATGGGTTTGAGTAGTTGTCGCCTCACTTGATTGAGAAGAATACGCGATCGCCTTCTTTAATTCTCCAAACTCACATTCCTCACCTATCAGTGACCAGAAAGACTTTAAGTAGGTTGCGGTGCCGCCCACTGTAAGAAAACAGCGCTTCTACGATATCTGATCAAGCGGTGCAAGTTTGTTCGCTATGAGCAAAGGTCGAGGCTGCGATCGCGCTAGTCGTTTGTGTCCGCTACTTCCTCGTTTATGACACAGCCGATATTTCGGCAAGTGCATAAACCAGGAAAGTCCACACTACAGAGTCAGTGTAGACACAAAGATACTAGAAGGAAGATTCAGAATGCATCACATAAACACGACAATCATTGGTTTTTCATTGCTGATAAGTGCCCTGCTCTCTCCCGGTGCTATGGCACAGCAGCAGTTGCTAACCACACCGAGCGGTGGTGAAGTGCAGCAAAGAGTTCCGTGCCATGATCCTCTTGGTAGACCCGTCAAGTGCCCATGGGAGAAAATTAAAAACCCTACGTTGCCAAGCAATAGCTCGGAAGCTGAGGCAGAGAAAAAGAAGAATCCCTGCAATCCTAAGGGTGGGCAATCTGTCGATACCAAAGCCTGCCGCGATTACACCCTTGGCAATCCCAAGCCACCTATCAACCCGAAATAATTATTTTGTTCACTGTGGCAGCAGTAGCGGATGTGCTACGCACGTTTTATACTGGTCGGCATTCCCCTCCCGTTATAGGCACTAGCCTTAATAGGAGGGGAATGCCGACATTTAGTATGCAGCGAGAGCGATTTCCTGCGGCGCTAGCTCTTTGTCTCCTTGCTGTTTCGCTATTGATGCAACTGGACACGAGATTACGTCCCCTGCCCCTCGATCCCTAAAAATGAAACGTGTAATTGGTTTAATGAGCGGCACGTCAGCCGATGGCATTGATGCCGCCTTGGTAGAGGTTGGCGGTACAGATATAGATTTGAAAGTAAAGCTTCTAGCTGGAACCACTTACCCTTACCCAGCAACACTAAGAGAGCAAATTTTGGAGGTCTGCGCTGGTGCATCTCTGTCTATGGCAGAGTTTGCCCAATTAGATGATGCGATCGCAATTCAATTTGCCCAAGCTGCCCTGGCTATTCAAAACGGAAATACTCCCGCCCAACTGATTGGTTCTCACGGACAAACCGTTTACCACCGCCCCCCCCATACTCAGAATGAATTGGGTTTTCAAATGGGATACAGCCTTCAGTTGGGTCGAGGCGCTTTAATTGCTCAGCTGACCAACATCCAAACTGTGGATAACTTCCGGGCGGCCGATCTTGCCGCTGGTGGACATGCTGCCCCACTTGTGCCAAAAATTGACGCTTATACGTTGGGAGATGCGACACGGCACCGATGTATTCAAAATATCGGTGGTATTGGTAATGTGGCATATCTACCGGCTCGCAGTGTTAATAACTGGGAAGCAGGTGTATGCGGCTGGGATACTGGCCCTGGCAATAGTCTGTTGGATTTAGCAGTACAAGACTTATCTGGCGGCACCCAAACCTACGACAAAGACGGAGCTTGGGCAGCTACTGGTACTCCCTGTCATGTTCTCGTAGAACAATGGCTTCAGCAAGACTTTTTTCTGCAACCGCCCCCTAAATCTACAGGTAGAGAGCTATTTGGTGCTGATTATCTACAGCAGTGTTTGGCAGATGCTGAGACTTATGCTCTCAGTCCGGCTGATCTACTAGCTACCCTCACGGAACTCACGGCGGCCTCAATTGTTCACAGCTACCGCACCTTCCTCCCCCAGATGCCGGACGAGGTGCTATTGTGTGGCGGTGGTAGTCGCAATCTCTACTTAAAACAACGCCTGCAAGCACTACTAGAAAAGGTGCCGGTGTTAATTACTGATGAGGTTGGTATGAGTGCAGATTTTAAAGAAGCGATCGCCTTTGCCGTTCTCGCCTATTGGCGTGATTTGGGCATAGCTGGCAATCTGCCTCAAGTCACGGGTGCTAGGCAGGCAGTGCTGCTTGGTGACGTCCACCTGCCAGTGCTGTAAGCAATTTCTTAACAGCGATAGATTTAACCCTGCTTCTGGTGACGCACTTCTATAACGGTGTGGACATTACCTCGCGGGGAAAAATCGCCTTTGATAGTCGCTTCTAATGGGTCGCAAGCAGCCACAAAGTCATCTAGGATTTGATTAATAGATTCTTCGTGAGAAATATAGCGATCGCGGTAGCTGTTGATATAAAGCTTCAACGCCTTTAACTCCACCACTCGCTCATCAGGGACGTATGTAACATGGATGGTGGCAAAATCTGGATAGCCAGAAAAAGGACACTTACAGGTGAATTCCGGCAAAGTGATATTTATATCGTAGCGACGTCCTATGCGCGGGTTTGGGAAAGTTATTAGCTGTCCCTCAGCAATATTACGTTCGCCGTATTTCATTTCTGGCGTTTGGGCCTCAGACGATAACTGTGGCTGAGTTGGGGAATTAGTCATAAAAATTTTAGATTTTAGATTGTCAAACGCCAGCATTTAGGCTTTTTTAGCAAGCACAAGCTGCGGATGTGATAACTAAGCCAACTTAACTAAACTCCATACCCATGTAAGTTAGGCTGAGGTAAATTGCACCCAACACTAGGAAGGATTTGATGGGTAACGCTGGCGCTCTACTCATCGTACAAATAATTAGGTGCCTTTACATACAAGTAGTTAACTTGTCTAAGGTGTCAAACAAGTTTACAGGTTTAACCTTTCACTTCCAACCTCAATAACTATTGAAGTTGGGAGTTTGAAGCTACAATTTTAGTTTGATTCCCAGTCCGGGCAATTTTTATCGTCCCAGCCATAGGGGTGCATAGCGCAAACTAACAAACTTCCCCCATATACTTGACCGTGGTAGTGAAGGCAACCAATACACGCGGCATTTTTCTCTACAGTCGGTTCCTCTGTATAGGTGTAACCCATATACTGATCAGTCTCGCCGACAACATCTTCTAGCTCTGAATAAATATCAGCAATGGGTTCAAATAGCTCATGCAAATATTGGTCTATTTCTGTTCCCAACGTGCTTTGCATTTCCTCAGCAACAGCCTCGACTGCTTCAGCAACCCCAAGGAAGAATTCATCAACCACTAAGGCGACTGTATCCAACATCTCAATAAAATCTTTAGGCCAGTCTTCCATTTTTGGCACTCAGTTATACAACCATCCCTTTTGCAGGGCTACTGAACTATTCTAAGAGAATCACTCAGCGAGCGTAGTCTTGACCAAGCGGTTTTGCATAGGCTGTGTAGCACGTATCGCGCTTCTACATTCTAGCTACTGCTTTAAGAATCGCGATGCAGCCGACGTAATTCTTCCTGTAAAGCTTCCACCTGCTGGCGCATCGCATCTACATCTTTAGCCTGGGTCGAATCTGGTTCATCCTCAGAGATAATTTCAATACGGCGTGGCTCTTCTGGGGTTTTGGTAGGTTGCTCAACGCTTGGCTGCTGAGCCTGTTTCATCATATCATCGACAAACTTACGGGCTTCTTCTGTTGTCATCTCGCCCTTGGCTACCATTTCATCTGCCAATTTTTGAGCCTGGGTACGCAATTCAGTTAATTTTTCCCCAGCTTTTGTGCCCGCAGAGGCAGCTAAGCCAACACCCAGATAAAACGCTTTTTGGACGATATCGCCGAAACCAGCCATAGTAAATATGATTCTTTATATCTTTGCTGAATCCAGGATAATCATGAAATTAGGAAATTGCCCACCCAGTCAAGATAAACCGCTGGCGTTGCTACTATTTCCCAGCGGTTGAAATCAATACGATGTCACGAGTTGATAAAAACTTAATAGCTCTTTTAAATAGAGTGACCCGGATACCACGCCTATCACAAGCATCCTGTATTGCTGCTGCGGTCAAGCTCTGACAAGGTTTAGGCGTTGCGATCGCATGGGTCCGGATCAATTAAAGCATAACATTATCCAGCGGGAATTGGCTAGGCTACAGGTGAAATTCTGCAAAATTTTTGTTTAGAGGAGAGTCCGGTTACAGTTGGATGACGAACTAAGAATCCCCCGAATGCCAGCAACGCGGAGTCGTGGGAGTGTCAATCCGCTACTATGCACCACTCGTAGAGCTTATAGTTGACACAGCCGTTTTTCACCAGCGGATCATCGGCTACGATTGCTTGCGCCTCCTCCATTGAAGCCGCCACAAACAGCATCATCCCACCTCGCCGCTGTTTCCAGTAGCCGGTGCGGGCTTGGTGTCCCTTGGCAATCAAATCTTGGACGTATGCTTTGTGTGCTGGTACGTGTTGGTCAAAGACGGGTTTTTCAACGATGCCTTCTTCTATTTTGACAAACCAGGGCATTGCCTTTTTTCCTGATACATTGAATACAAAAGGCTATCCTACTGCTTGTCAAACCCCTTGGATAAAACAAAACGCCGCTTCTTTATAGCTTTGTTGCCACCCCAAGAGATTCAAGACTACGTTAATGGCATTAAGCAGCACTTCGCTGACTACTATGGAAGTCGGGCTGCTCAGAAATCTCCTCCACATATTACCCTACAACCGCCGTTTGAATGGGAAATAGAGGCAGTGCCGGTTCTAGAACAATGCCTGAGTAAGTTTGCTGGCGCACGCTCCCCGTGCGCGGAGCGCGATCGCCCTCCGGTGCCGATAACACTATCTGGGTATGGTGCCTTTGCACCCCGTGTCATCTATATAAACGTCTTGAAGACACCGGAACTGCTAATTTTACAAAAAGATTTAATGGCTGAGGTTGAAGCGTCGCTGGGGATTGTAGAACCCGTTTCTAAGCGACGCCCGTTTGCCCCTCACATGACGGTTGCCTTTAGAGACTTGACAAAGCAGAACTTTCGCGCTGCATGGCCAGAGTTTCAACAGCGCGAGTTGCACTTTGATTTCACCGCTACCCTGGTGACACTGCTAATTCACGACGGTAAGCGCTGGAATGTTCACTCCGAGTTTCCCCTGGCAACTGTTCCTCCTTTGTCATTCAATGAGAGGATTTTGGATTAACCTCATAACTAAAGTTAGGGGCTTGGACATTGATGCGGGAGCATTTATTTGTTTTCCATAAATAAATTTAGGGACTTGAAACCGGGAGTTATGAATTACGAATTATTTTGGTCACTCTCATCAGACTAAGTTCTAAAAATATCTCGCACCAACAAAAGCATAGCAATCTAATTTTCTATACAGGTGAACGAAATCTTTATTAGCCCTAACGAATCTCTCAGTTTAATTTTCCGACTTGTCATAGCCGTGCTTGTAGGCGCAATGATTGGATGGAATCGCCAGCTTAGCGGCAAGCCAGCTGGATTAAGAACTCATATGCTAGTCAGCTTAGGTGCAGCATTGATTGTACTGATTCCCTTACAAACTTCTGGTTCTCACTCTCCTGATGCAGTCAGCCGAGCCATTCAAGGGGTTGCTACAGGGGTAGGTTTCTTGGGGGCTGGGGAGATATTGCATGAATCTGTTCAGGGAACTAATAAGCCACAAATTAAAGGGTTGACTTCTGCAGCTGCTCTCTGGACAACAGCAGCTTTAGGGATGGTAACTGGTTGTGGTTTATGGCTAACGAGTCTTACTGGTACTTTGCTGGTATTACTGATTCTGACTGTGGTTAAGAGACTAGAACGCTTAGGTTTAGTTGATAGGGAGAATAATTCCCATCCCAAATAAAAGCTTATAGCAACATAAAAAAAGTAGGGCTTACTATCTGAGCCACCCTACTTGCAACTTATACACGCCACGATCTCTTTTGAGAAATTAGCTCTTGGGTCGTTGGACAATTTTTTCGACAACGCGCCGCTTAACTTTGGGGTCGATGCCAATTAAGCGCACATACTCTCCGCTATGCTCAGCCAAGCAACTTTCTATAGCTGCAACAGCTTCCGACTTCTGATTAGTCGGAATCGAAGCACAGCTTTTCCAACCATTAGTGCGGAAGCGACGCTCATCGGCGTACTCTAGAGCAATGCGGTAGCCGCCACTGAGAATATCTTGTACCTGCTGCAACACCTCTGGACTTAATTGAGTATTCTTTACCTGACCGTTGCCGCTACCAGAAGCTTTGCCTTGGTTAGAGAAATTAGATTCGGGTGCCTCGTTCGCCAGCTCGTTACGGACAACTGACTTTCTATTTTCCTGGGGTATATATGTTGTATTAGGAGCATCCCCATTTACTTGAGAAGGGGAGCGGCGACCTGTATTGTACTCTTCTACTAACCGCGAATTTTGTACTCGCTGCTGTTCTTGAACCATGATGTTTCCATACTCAATTAAGCGAGACAGCCGGAAATCAGGCTTTTTAAATTCTGGCGGTTTATCAGCACTATTCACGACACGAGAGGATACTCGTTCAAATCCAACCTGGTGGATGAATTGGCGGATTTGTTCATCATAGAGCCGCGATCGCAATGCGCCAAAGAAATCAACCGCTTGATTTATGAATGTATCTACAAGCTGTTCGAGATCGCCACGAGAAAGTCCATCCTGCTCAAAAATACCGCCGACGATGCCTATTTTGTCTTCTCGGTCGGGTTCCCAGTAGAACTTATCCATCCGACCATCCCGAATTAAGGGAGCATACAGCGTGGACAAGTCATTGCCGGTGACGATAATTGGCACGCGGTGTAGAGGTGTTGAGTCGTAGCTACCAGGGAGTTGCACATCTGTTGGCTTATCGGCAATATTCATGAGGGTGCCATTCACCAACTGTGTATTCACAGTGTATTGAGTGCCTTGATCGAACCGCCCTGCTCCAGCATCCAAGTCGTTGATCATCAGGGCGCACTCGGTTCAATTCCGCAGCTTCCCGATAGCGCAGGCGAACCAAGCGACCTGGATCTCCAGCATCTGGGCTTTCCAGTTCTCCTGCCGACATATGGATGACCTCGACGCCCATCCGCTCGAAAACTAACTCACATTGAAAAGATTTTCCCTCTCCTTTACGCCCATGAATGCCGAGAATTAGGGGTACCCTGACCCCAGGAAGATCTAAAAAATTTTTGGTGAGGTGAACGGCGACTTTGTCCAGAAAGCGGGGAGAAATATAATAGCTCATCAGTGTGTTAGTAGCGATTGCTCAGATTACCCTGTTGTTAAGATCTTATGACAAAGCCAGCCTCAGATATTAATTTAGCTGAGCGTTAGGTTGGCGCTTCGTGCATTAGCCTACCCTTCCGGTAAGAGCAACTCGCTCTCTTATCCTACGTGCGTCCTATCGTTAGCGCCAGCTAGTTGTTCACTGACCAATAGTAGATAATAGCTTTCATCTTACTCGAAACGAAAATGAATCCTTTGAGGCAAGCCCTTTAACAGGTAAAAACATCCTGGCATTTATCTAAAATCAAAAGAAGTCGTTAAAATTATAAATAATAGCTATATTGTCGAATATCTTTAGGCATATAATTTTTACTTTAAAGCCTTTCCCGTTCAAGTATATTGCTGCACTGAACTGTTCGGTCTGATATCGCAGAAACTCAAGTGCGTAATTAGGAGCATTCACGGAAGTGAGACTACCTTGACCGACCGTTACTTTCAACCAGCTACCCCTCCAGAGCAGCAAGTGTACGATCATCTGCTCTCATGCGTCCAAGTGGAGCCACCCAGTCAAGTGATTGAACGCTTTCGCCGCCTGTTCATTGAGGGTACCGGATACTATGACCAGGAAATCTGGTTAGCTCTAGAAAAGATAATCCTCTCCAGACAGGTGGAGCAGGAATTCCCGTTTTTCTTCAATCGGTGCTGCCACATTCTCATCAACCACTGGCAGATGCAACGCCAACAGCAAGGAGCAATCTCGCAGTTGGTGGCACTGTTGGAGAATCAGCGCACGCCGGGACTCGTCTATTCACGAGTAGCAAGGCGCTTGCGGCAGCTTTTGAAGCTTTTTACGGAGACAGAGCAATACCTGACGCTGCGGCGTAGGGTTCAAGTCATAAGTCAAGGGGCTGATACCAGCAGCCATCAATCCAAGCCGTTAGGAACCTTAATTCGCCGCTATCCCTATTTGTACGAACATTGTCTCCTGAGTGAAGGCAGTAGTGATTATGACAAGCATGCCGTCTGGCTTATGAAAGTGGAGAGGCAGCGTCAGTTTGAGTTCAATTTATCTCAATATGTAAATTATCAGGTGCAGCAAGCCTTGTTGCGCCATCAGGCATCTGTACCGCCATCGGTAAGGCGAATACAGCCGGTGCAGAATCCAACGCTTTTGGGCGATCGCGAACTGGGTTTTGCCCTTAAACAATTTGTGGGGAAAGTAGAAGGTTCCTATACTTACCGAGATTTAGCCCACCGTTTTGTGACCCACATTGACCTAACGCCTTCATATAAAGTTTTTAAAGAAGACTTCTACGAATACCTGACCTATTCAATTAACCCAGCCTACGGAAAAGGCCAGTTTAACGAGCGACTGTATACCCATCTAAAAAATATTTTCCCGTCTAGCGATTCTCAGAAGCCCGATGAACTATTGATCATCCGAACCTGTAGTCAGACGCTGAGTTACTTAGTAGTGGAAAGTCCACAGCGACCCAACCACTTTGTGTTTGTTGACCTGATTACCAACCTGGGGCCAACTTCCACCACTGGTCTGCTACTAAAAATCCTCCTGATCTGCTACAAAGTCAAGCCTTTCTTAGAAAAGAGATTTTCCATACTGTTTAATCACTACGAGTCAGTTACCGGAGACGGTGTCCCGTGGTTAGTTGCATCGCTAGAAAATGTGAATCTGGCTTTCGGCATTCACTTTGGGAATGCAGATGTCTCTGACCTACAGCAACTTATGTAGGCGTCTTTAAGAGTCGCGAGTGTCTCCCTTGCCCCCCTGCCCCCAGGGCTGATTCATTCTCATGGTAGAAAATTTATCACTCTTTGAAAATCAGACTTGGGGGGTCTCCCCCCAAACCCCCTGTTGGGGGACGGCCGCGTCCCCCAAGCAGAGTCCGGAAGGTTTGATCAGTTTGATGATTATTTTTCTTTCTAGACAATGAAGTAGCCCTGCCCCTACCCCCGTGTCTCTTTGCTCTCACAATAATTTCCAATTCCCACCGTGCTAAGCCTGCGACTATAAGTAACGACAAATTATAGTTTTATCGGAAAAACAGGGAGCATTGAACACCCAAACGCATCCTGTAATTGATCATCGCTCACAAAGGGATGAGGCTTTCTGGCGGATTATTAGTAGAATTAAGCTGATAAATAACCTAAATCAACTACAGATGCGAATACTGGCCCTTGTCCCTGGCGGGATTGGCGACCAAATTCTATTTTTCCCGACCCTCGATGACCTAAAGCGGAATTACCCAGAGGCTGACATTGATGTCATTGTGGAACCTAGAGCCAAGGGTGCTTACCGGGTTTGCAAGTCTGTGCATGAAGTCATCGCATTTGATTTTAGAGACCGTAACGGGCTAGCAGATTGGGGCAACTTACTGGGTGTGATTCGCGATCGCGAATATGCCATTGCCTTGTCTCTGGGGCGCAGCTGGGGCGTAGGACTACTACTCTGGCTAACTGGGGTTCCTGCCCGCATCGGTTACGGCGGCAGCTTAGGTTCCCGGTTTCTCTCTAACCCAGTGCCGCTAAAAACTGAGCAGTATGCTGCTGATATGTACCATGACCTACTCAAAGGTTTAGAGATTAACTCGCCTTGTCCGCCTCTGGCAGTGAATGTCCCTAAACAAGATATTCAGTGGGCAGAAAGCGAACAGAAAAAACTGGGCATCCAAGAAACCGGCTACATTCTGATTCATGGAGGCTCTAGCCGGATGGCTCAGTCTAAAGGTATTGACAAAATCTACCCCGTCAAGAAATGGCAGCAAATCGTTGAAAATATTCAGCAGCGACAGCCAAATCTGCCGGTTGTGGTTGTCAAAGGGCCAGAAGACGAGGCGTTGGTCAGCGCCCTGATGCAGTCAAGTCCTGACGTTAAGGTAACATCACCGCCGGATATCGGGAAGTTAGCGGCGATGATTGCAGGTGCGAATTTGATGCTATGTACCGATAGTGCGCCGATGCATCTAACTGTCGCGGTTGGAACTTATACAATTGCCCTGTTTGGACCTACAGATGCGAAAAAATTGTTGCCGATAAGCGATCGCTGCATTGCCCTTCAATCTCCAACTGGAAAGATCGCAGATATCCCACCCGCAGAAGTTCTGGAGCAAATTTGGCGTGGCTAGAGCGGCAGTATTCCTCGACCGGGATGGCGTGCTAAATGTTGAAGCTGGTTATATTCACCGTGTTGAGGATTTACACCTGATCCCAGGTGTAGCTAAAGCAGTGCGGCAGCTCAACGATCTACAGATGTTCTGCTGTTTAGTTTCTAACCAATCTGGGCCGGCGCGGGGATACTATCCAGCAGAGCATGTGGAAGCGCTTCACCAGCGTCTTACAAATCTGCTGCAAGCGGAAGCGGGAGCGCGGCTAGATGCGCTCTATTACTGCCCTTATCTCAGCCCCCCAGAAGGAGGCACAAATCCCGAATTTAGTCGCTGGAGTAGTTGGCGCAAGCCAAATACAGGCATGCTGGTGGCAGCTGCTTGGGAGCACGATCTAGATTTGAGCCAAAGTTTTATGGTGGGTGATAAGGCGACAGATGTAGATATGGCGCACAATGCTGGCTGCTGGGGAATTTTGGTGCAAACGGGATTTGGCGATCGCGTCCTGAGTGGGGAG
>JAESFH010000209.1_pt1 | contig 33345 bp, 22 predicted proteins | sample 9269381 | NCBI WGS metagenome assembly JAESFH01 (sample SAMN14504062, study PRJNA617094) | algae metagenome | isolation source: Aphanothece sp. CMT-3BRIN-NPC111 and co-occurring heterotrophs from well... | place: USA: Clark Mountains Wilderness, California | collected 2010-04-18
ATAAAGACTAGCAGAGGCAAACAATTAGTTAAGAAGAGCCTCGTAAATACTTTTACTGCTGCCAAGTTTCAGAGCGTAGAGATCTACCCATGTTAGAAGCTAAACTGACAACCTGCGCGAACCTTCTGTATCAATGGATTCTGCCGCGAGCCGCTACTGGAACAAACCTTAAAGTGGACTTGCAGGACTTTCAAGCATGGACAGGTGAGTATCGAGAAAAGCCTTTTAGCGATCGCGAAATTTTAGACGCTCTTAGGCAGTTAAAGGCATTTCAGTTAATCAACGTTAGCAAAACAGAAGTAACGCTGGAAGTCAACCCCCTGGAGGAATCTAGTCTCAACACGCAATCGCCAGCTCAGTTGTTGCTGGTGGAGGCGGATACATCAATAGGGAACAAGCATCAACAGCCCCCGAATCGGTTTAAGCTATTTTTGCGGGTTATTTCAGGCTCTTTAATATTGGGGTTGACTTCTGTTGTTATTGGTTTAGCCTTGGTACAGTTACAACCTGAAGTTTTAACGACACCTGACCCTTGGAGCGTGTTGGGTGAAAAGAACATTGGCTCAGGTGATTGAGCCAGCTGGGAAAGGTGCTGAGGAGATTAAATAGTTTTAAGTTTTGAGTTTTGAGTTTTGAGTTTTGAGTTTTGAGTTTTGAGTTTTGAGTTGTAGGGGCGGGTTTTGCTAAGGATTGTTCTGTTTCAGTCCCAGATTCATCTGTTCAACCCGCCCGTACAGAGTGCGTGAGTTAATCTTGAGTGGCACGCTCGTTAATAGTTAAAATTAAGGTAGACAGGGGTAATCTCGAACTCAGCGTTTTGCTACGTCTCTCTATCTCCACAAATAAACCTTATCTTCGTGCCATTAAGTTTTTTATTTTTTAGCCTCTGGTACTAGGCGAAACCGTAAAATGATAAAGAAAGATCTCGCTTCCGGGAGATGGATGGTTACACATTTTATCATCAGCGACTATTTAGATACAGCGATCGCACAGGCGGTCTACGAAAAACTAGAAGATGACACATTTGCAGGTAGGATTCCTGGTTTTAAGGGAGTGCTATCTTTTGGCTCGACATTGCAAGACTGTGAGGATGAATTACGCTCAACACTGGAAGACTGGATGTTGCTTGGGTTTAAGCTTGGGCATTTCCTACCAGTGATAGATAGCCTTGACCTAAATCAGGAGCCAATCCTTGAGCCGATGGACGCCCTGTAAGCGTCGGGATTTTGTCCAGAAATTACGGCAACTTGGTTTTAAGGGGCTTTTTTCTGGAACAAAGCATCAGTTCATGCTTTACGATCACTGCCGTCTAGCTATTCCATCTAACGATGAGTATTCTGTTTGTCAACTACGAATGATGATTCGGGAGGTTGAGTGTATTCTAGAGCGACACATCACGCTAGAAGAATGGAATAACTTGTGAACTACTCACCGCTAAATCGGTACTCCGATTTAGCGGGAGCTTCTGTAATCAATGGCGAATGCCTCAGCTTAGACTTTCGCCCGAGCTTTGGTCTTACTTCCCCTCCTACAGCAGAGACGGCTGCACCATCCGCCTTTAATATTCTGATACCTTCTGCCCGAATATTGTTTGCAGCATTGCCATCTCTATCATGGTGAGTGCTGCAGTGGGGACAAGTCCACTCCCTTACATCTAACGGCATCTCACTAATCTGGTAGAAACAATTCGAGCAGAGTTTGGAACTGGGGAACCATCTATCTACCTCAATCAACTTTGCGCCTTTACGTTCTAACTTATAGGCTAAGAAGTTGGTAAACATTCCCCATCCACAATCAGATATTGATGAAGCCAAATTATGATTGCGTACCATGCCCTTGACATGAAGATTCTCTACTATGACAGCTTGACTATCGCTGACCAACTTGTAACTAAGTTTATGCAGAAAATCTTGCCGTGAGTTACTAACCCTCTCGTACACTTTGGCAACAGCTTTTCTATATTTGTATCGTGAATTACTCCCTTTTTGTTTACGTGCTAATTTTTGCTGCTTGCGCTTCAGATTCTTCTCATGCTTGGCAAGATGCTTAGGATTATTGTATTTGGAAACTTTCTCGCCATCGGTTACGACAGCAAAGTGTTTTATCCCTAAATCAATACCGTAAATCTTTCCTTCTGTCCTAGTCGGGATGCCACCTTCTACTTCAGTTAGGATAGATGCGAAGTATTTACCTGATGGGGTTTTGCTGACGGTAACAGTCTTTATCTTTCCCCCAATCGGTTGGTGTATCTTGGCTTTGACTATCCCGATATTACCCGGTAGTTTGACATTGCCATCTACAATCTTAACGTTTTGAGGATACTGAATTGACTGCTTACCATGCTTAGATTTGAACCGAGGGAACCTCGCCCTACCTTCAAAAAAGTTTTTGTAAGCTGTGGTTAGATTAAGTGTTGTAGCTTGCAATACTTGGCTATAACACTCAGCTAACCACTTCGTATCTTCTGCTTTTTTGAGTGCGGGTAAAAGTGCATTGAGTGCTGAACGTCCAAGCCCCTTACCCGTCTCTTCATAGGTTTCAATTGACTTATTTAAAGCATGATTCCACCACCAGCGAGAGCATCCAAATGTCTGCGACAGTAGTGTTTGCTGCTCAATAGATGGGTATAGACGGACTTGTAGGGCTTTGTGTAGCACTCAATACCACCTCATTGATATGGGTATCATATCACAATATACATTTAGTGATAAAGCTAGTTCGAAAATATCTGGCAATTCAGAGATCGACCAACAACCGACATTGCCCGCCAGAGCAATCCCACCACTAAACGGAGTACCGTTATAGTGGGGGACTTACGGCGAAATAGTTAATATTCGGCAATACTAAACCAAGAGCGATACGTGCTACGCACGCGCTATGCGATCGCGAAGCGTGTTCCGAAGGAACGTATCGCACCTTCCCCAACAACAGGGTAAAAGATGCGATCGTTTTTTAGTATGCGATCGACTTTTTCTCCTCGTTCCCAATCCCTAAAGCCTGCGTAGGCAGGCTTTGTTCGTGTAGCCGCGCCTTTAGGCGTTAGGCTACTATAGCTCTAACCTCTGACAGATGCCCAGTTATGATCTGTTGCCTTAATCCCCAATGTCACAATCCCCCCAACCCTGATGGGACAAGATTTTGCTCTAACTGCGGCATCGGATTGGTAATGCTGCGGCGCTATCGCCCTATTAAGGCATTGGGTGGCGGCGGATTTGGTAAAACTTATCTGGCTGAAGACGTTGAAAAGTTTGATGAGATATGTGTAATTAAGCAATTTGCGCCAAGTATACAGGGAACTGCGGGACTCCAGGTAGCTACTCGTTTATTTGAACAAGAAGCAAGGCGATTGCAACAACTAGGGGAACATCAACAGATTCCGACGCTGTTGGCATATTTTGACCAAGATCAGCGCTTGTATTTAGTACAGCAGTATATTGAAGGACAGAATTTATTAGATGAGTTGGAACAGCAGGGGACTTTTAACGAGCAAAAGATTCGGGAATTATTGCTCGATTTATTAAATATCCTCAAAGTTGTCCATCAACAGAAAGTTATTCACCGAGATATTAAACCAGAGAATATTATTCGCCGTCGTAGTGATGGCAAATTGGTACTGATTGATTTTGGCGCGTCTAAGCAGTTGACAGCGACGGCGACGGCAACACCTGGAACGATGATCGGTTCTTTTGGGTATGTGCCGATGGAACAAATGCAGGGGGGGGAAGCGTATCCAAGTAGTGATTTATATAGTTTGGGTGCAACTTGCTTTCATCTGCTGGCGGGAATTGCTCCTTGGGAACTTTGGAAGACACAAGCTTATGGTTGGGTGGAAAGCTGGCGGCAGCATTTGCCGCAACCCGTGAGTCAGAAATTGGGCCGTATTCTGGATAAGTTGTTGCAGCAAGACTACGAACGACGTTATCAGTCTGCATCAGAAGTTTTAGCAGATTTGAATCGTCAACCACCAGCGCCGCCAAAGGTATCTACTAAAGTGGTTTCGCCGCCTCAACCATCGCCGCCACAGCCGAGTGTACCCCCAACAATTCCTGTACCACCAACGCCAGCACTGAGTGTACCTGCCGCAATTCCTACACCGCAGTCAGTAAAACCTGTACCGCCAAGCAAACATCATAAGCTCAAGCGTAAGTGGGTTGTAAGTAGCGCAATTTTATTAACAATCTTGGGAGGAGGATGGATATACTCTGAAATTCAATTCCATGGTAATCCAATTTCTGTACTAACTTTCCTATTCTTTCCGTTCAAAACCACCTTCATTGGACATTCCAACTCGGTTCTTTCTGTCGCCATAAGCCCGGATGGGCAGACTTTAGCTAGTGGCAGTGACGACAAGACGATCAAAATCTGGAATCTCTCCACCGGGCAAGAGATACGCACCCTCACGGGACATTCCAACTCGGTTCAGTCCGTCGCCATAAGCCCGGATGGGCAGACTTTAGCTAGTGGCAGTGGGGAGAATACCAAAATCTGGAATCTCTCCACCGGGCAAGAGATACGCACCCTCTCGGAATATTACGGCTACTCGGCTGCGCCCGTCGCCATAAGCCCGGATGGGCAGACTTTAGCTAGTGGCAGTGACGACAAGACGATCAAAATCTGGAATCTCTCCACTGGGCAAAAGATACGCACCCTCACGGGACATTCCGACTCGGTTGGTTCCGTCGCCATTAGCCCGGATGGGCAGATTTTAGCTAGTGGCAGTGACGACAAGACGATCAAAATCTGGAATCTCTCCACTGGGCAAGAGATACGCACCCTCACAGGACATTCCGACGCTGTTGCGTCCGTCGCCATAAGCCCGGATGGGCAGACTTTAGCTAGTGGCAGTGACGACAAGACGATCAAAATCTGGAATCTCTCCACTGGGCAAGAGATAGGCACCCTCACGGGACATTCCAACTCGGTTCAGTCCGTCGCCATAAGCCCGGATGGGCAGACTTTAGCTAGTGGCAGTAGAGACAAGACGATCAAAATCTGGAATCTCTTCACCGGGCAAAAGATAGGCACCCTCACGGAACATTACGACTCGGTTCAGTCCGTCGCCATAAGCCCGGATGGGCAGACTTTAGCTAGTGGCAGTTACGAAAGTACTATCAAAATCTGGCGGTTGCCGAAGTAGGTTTGTCAGGGTTGTTTGATTCTCGGCAAAGCCGACATCCTAAAGGGTGCGGCTACACGAACAAAGGCTGCCTACGCAGCCTTCAGCTATTATTTGAGAGTAGAAGAGATGGTATTCAAAGATTCGGTACAGAAGTCGCTTCGAGGTACAACCACGTTGCTTCTTTCAAATTAGCGATCGCTTCTTCAATGGTTTCTCCTTAATCGACCGTCCCGATTTCCGGGCATTCTGGCACATACATATCTTCTTTTTTATGAACAATAGCTGTTAGTAACTTCGTCTTCATTTTTAATTAATCCCATTGAGCATTCTTATAATTTGCCAAAATATTTTTATCCTTAGTCAACAAAATATTTCCATTGACTAGGGCATTCCCGACAATCAAACGATCAAAAGGGTCACGAGTCCAATTAATTCCCAAAGCCTGACCAATAATCAAATTAAAATCTTTTTCACATACCCTCAAACCAATTTGATTAAATAAATCTGCTTGAATCACATCCGACTTATCAGCAACCCGTCAATCTCATATAAATATTGCAACTCTAGCCGCACTATCGGCGAAATATAAAGCTCATGTTTATTAATTAACAACTTCGCCAAATCACTCAACTTAGCCGTTAAACCTGCATAAAGCCACACCACCACATGAGTATCAAGGTAAATCAAGCTTGACCTCCTGCTCCCAATTTATCCCCACCAACTCATCTGGCTCACCTAAAATTACATCAGGACGAGAAACCAGACTTTGTAACTTATCCACCCCCTCCACCGGAACAATCCTTAAACGCCTTCCTCCGCGCTCAATCTCTATAGGAATACCAGTATTTAGAACTTCATCCAAAAGATTGTAAAGATTCCCTCTTAATTCTGTCGGCGTAACACTTTTCATCATTATTTACCTAAACGTACATATTAATATAATTATACGTACATTCATTATAGCTTTAATCTTCTTTTCCTCTCCAATCATGTCAGGAATGGGCAGCAAATCCCTCTCTTTATGGAGTCAAGGTAGGATCGCCCTTTCCCCTACCCAACTGGCGGTAACACCCCCTTCCCCCCACAGGGAGGAAGGGGAGTAAAAATTCCCTATGTTTTCCCCCTCTCCTCCCAGGAGAGGGGGTTAGGGGGTGAGGTCGCGCATTAGCTTTTAACCAACAACTCCTGCAAAAAACCGCGCTTACCCAGACGTGCGATCGCAGATGCAACTTGCAGTCTCGGACAACCCAAGGCATCAGCTATGGCGCTGGCATCAAAATGTCCCAATTGCTGTAAAGTTTCCAACACTTGGCGATCGAATTCCAAGTTACGGAACTCATTCGTCAGCACAGCTACTATTTGACTAATAACATCGTTGGCGTTGTTAGCTGCTGCACATTGACCACCTGTGCCAATTGCGATCGCAGTAAATGACCGCACAGTGATGTTATTATTGCCCATGCACAACGCATGAACTGTTACCCGCTGTTCTTCTACCGTTGCCGTTACCGACTGAACAGTTAAATTATTGGGATACTGGGCTGGGTCGGTATGAGTAAAGCCGCTACTGTTACCATCCACCTGGAAACCATGGGGTGGAGCATCACCAACCAGCAAAATAAAACGGCAGCTGTGAGGACGCCATTTCATTTTAAGAGCTGCATCAACAACCCCATCATAGACCGCTTCCGGAAAATCTCCACCACCGTCAGCCTTTAGCTTGTTAATGTGCTTCTGCATCTGCTGCAAATCAGCAGTTAGTGGATAGACACGAGTTACAAAGCTGGTGTCTTGTGGAGGGTGATCGCGGTATTCCACCAAACCAACTTGCAAATCGATGTCATTGTCAGCCGACAGTCGGCGCATTGTATCCAGCAACTGCTGTTTTGCTGCTTCGATAAAGCCACCCATACTGCCTGTTGTGTCAATTACAAAACACAAGTCAACGTGATTAAGCGCTTTTGTCATAATCAACCTCACCTACCTTAATAATTAGATAATCCTTAAATGTTTAGATGCGATCGCTTTCTTCCTTGCCATGAGGCAGCGTGCGTCTGGTAGTATCGCTTTACAATAAGTTCCTTAAATTAAGGCTAAAAATCACTCCCCCTACTTTCCCTGCCCTGCATTTGTAGCAAATTTAAAGTGAAATGGTAAGGTGGGAATTGCCTGCCCACCCTACCATTGAATTAGCCTAGGGTCTGTTTTCAAACCTGGAGATCCCCCTAAATCAGATTTAAAAAGGGGGACTTTGGCTGAATTCTCCCTCCTTTTTAACCCTGGCTGGGGGGGATCTGAATCTGGTGGGGAAGTTTGAAAACACGCCCTAGTTATCATCGCGCACTGGCAACGGTGTCTCCAGAATTTCCATCAGCAACTCTAGCCGCGATGGACGAGACAGCAACGGCACCAAATTGGGCAGCGAGTAGTAGTCACCCGCGAAAGTAACTGTCTCAAAAGATACTTGAGATTCTTGCAACTGCCGTTCTAAATAGTTGCTGTGCTGCCCGACTTTGACGATAACCACATTCGGTATTACCTTCAATTCTTCGCAGTAGCGGGTATAAACCTCTTGGAAATAAGGACGAGTGTTTTCACCCTCGTCAGTAACGATGATGATTTGCTCCACACTTTGCTGCTTTTGCCGCATGGCTTCCAGCGCTACACCGATACTGGTGCCGCCTGCTGGGAAGAGGTGTGCAAATGCCTTTTCCCAATCTGACAACGCCTGACCTTTGGCAATTACTGGATACGGCTTGGAATCGAAGGCGTAAACGAATAAATCCCCGTCTGAAATACCAGAAATCAAAGCTGCAATCTGCTTACCGACTTCCAGGGCCTCAGTCATGCTAGGGCTTTTGTCTACAAACAAAGCAGTCGGTTTGGTAATTTTACCGCGCTGCTTAACTTGTTCATCAACAACCTTTTCTAACTGGGCAACTGTTGCTTCATCAACGTTAGCGACTTCTGCGGCTTTCATTGCCTTGTATGCAGAAACGCGATCGCTTTTCGCCGCCGCTGCCAGTTTTTCCTCAACCAGCGCCTTAACTTCCGAGTGTTCCATCGCACCCCGTTTTTTCAGCGACTGGAGATTGTTAATTACCTCTTGCGGTGACATGGAATTAATCAGCGCCACTAGCACCGGAGAGGTTAACTCGCGTACCGCACCCACCGCCACAGTGTAGGGGATCTTGTGTTCCCCAATTAACTGCGCTTGTTCTGCGGGAGTTTGCGCCTTAGCCAGTTGCTTAAGCATAAAAGCGAGGCTATCTTCAGGGGGCGTATCTTTGAAGAGAACAGCGTTAGCGCGATCGCTTGGCTTAATATGCAAACTAGCATACAGGTGCTTCATCGCCTTACGTCCCCGCAATGCCGCCCTATCAAAGAACATCGGGTTCTTTTCCCGTTCCTTCAGATAGCGCCGCACCGCAGTACGCGCCGAACGCGGCAGCTTCTGCTGATGCTGCTTCATAAAGTCTACAATTCTCGCCACCTCGTAAGGCGGGAACTCTTGCAGCAACATAAAACCAGCGCTGCGGTGTTCGTTCAACTGGCTGGTAAGTAAATTGCCAGTAAAAACTTCCTTGTGGTCGCGGACATCACCATGCCGCTGATACCATGCAGCTAAGTGTCCGTAGAAGATGGGGTCAAGTTCCACCATCAGCTTGTGCAATTCTGCTACCTTGCCCAATTCTCGGTGCGGCGTAGTGAGCAGACTGTTGAGCAATTCTAAACGCAAGTCGCGTTCTGCTGTATTCATAATACTACCTCCGTTCAATCTTTGAGGGTTGAGGAGGCAGGTGTCGCACACTTTTAGAAAGAGAAAAATTATGCCGCGCAAGTCAGGAGAGCTTTTTATGCCTGCTATAGGTCTCAGGCTTGCAGCGTACTAACCCGTGTACGCACCTTTGCTTTTTTGGTGGAGTATGTAAGCTCTCCCGGTTGGGGCGCAGCGACAACTGCCATTGTAAACTACTTCACAGAAACCTTCGCGCCTGCTACTTCTAGCTGTTGCTTGATGTCGTTAGCAGCATCGAGTGCGATCGCTTCCTTAACAGTCTTTGGTGCTGATTCCACAAAATCTTTCGCTTCCTTCAACCCCAAACCTGTCAAGGTTCTTACCACCTTAAGAATTTCAATTTTCTTATTAGCGGGGACTTCCTCCAGCACAACATCAAATTCAGTTTGTACTGGTGGCGTGTCAATATCCGGTTTTTGTGGTTCAGGGGTAAAAGTCCATTGACGAGCCGAAGCATCAACCCCGAAGGTATCTTCTATCTGCTTAACCAAGGCAGCAGTTTCAATTAGCGTTAAAGATTTCAGTTGTTCCAAAATTTCCATAGTTTTACCGGACATATATACCTCCTAAAAAAATAGTTATTAGTAACTACTGCACTGTAAAAACAGCACCGCGATAGCTAACGTGCAAGTTAAGAAAGCTGTTGGTTTATACACGGGAGTTGAACCCGTTACCCATCGATTCTGAGTCGATTGCTCTACCAAATGAGCTAGTATGTAAGCTTTCTAAGTCAGGGCACGTTAGCGCAGCGGTACGAAGTGCCGTCAAAACTTTTTCTGTCTGTCGATTATGATTACTGGTATAAGAGGCGATCGCGCAAGTCAAAAAAGCTTTGTGTTTTACCACTGAGCTACTCCCCCAAACAGTGGGGGAGAAAGGAGTCGAACCTTTGACCATTCAATTAAAAATCGAATGCTCTGACCGTATGTAAGCTTCTCTAGTTAGGGCGCGTGCCGCTAATACCTACGCACAAATTAAACATTTAATCTTAATTTCAAACCTCCGTTACAGAGCGTGAAAATCTAATCCAAAAGCCGCAATAAAATTGCCCCGCGCAAGTCAGCAAAGCTGTTCACGTTTGGCGCTCTATCCATTGAGCTACAGCTGCATTTAGAGCAGCTGGTGGGAATCGTACGCGAAGCGTTGCCGAAGGCTACCCACAACCTCCCCGTTAGTAGCGGGAATGTGTGTATGCTTCACCCGTTAGGGCGCGGGGTGAAAGGTTGTAATAGTTGCCCCATGCAAGTCGAAAAAGCTTTATTACAACCTTACGACCGTTCTTACTAAGCAATGCCTAGCAGTGGACACGCAAACCGCATCTAACTTGAGATTTGGGATGCTTCGCTAGTCGGTCGCCCGAACATCGCTACCTTAGGATCGTTATCAACAGTGTGTATGCTTTTTCGGTAAGGACACGGGGTGAAGAATCTCATAACTGCTCCGCACAAGTTGGAAAAGCCTTTTTTGCACAACTTCTAGTGTGTCTACCATTCCACCATGAAGACCGTAGCCTTCAGTGGGATTTGTTGGCGTAGCCTGCGCGTTAGCGCATACCCACAATCCTTTTCAGGAGCCAGATCTAAACGTGTGTAGGCTTCTCATGTCAGGGCGCGGAACAAAACTTGAATTTTACCCGTAGACTGCCTCTGGGCGTATAATCACATCCCCGCTGGGACGCCGATCAACTACGTAAGACTGGAGGCGATCGCGACCTACATCTAAATGTTGTGCAAGGCGTTCTTTAACAGCCGTATCGTTCATCCCAGCCGTGACACCCAGCTGATTTTCTGTAATGTCGTAGGAACGACCTTCAAATCGAACGTGAACCATTTTGAACACCTCCTAGAAGCCTTTTTCTTTGCTTCTTTTTTATACTACTTGTATACTACAAGTGTGTCAAGAGCCTGACCAAACTTTTTTCAGGTCAATCGCTCGTGTTGCGATAATGTGGGTGGTATAGGAATTGAACCTATCTGGTGCTAGTTAAAAGCTAGCTGCACAGCCACTATGCCAACCACCCGCACATTAAACTCCTCGGTCTGGATTTGAACCAGAAACCCTTCCGTTAACAGCGGAACGCTCTGCCGTTGAGCTACCGAGGAATAACCCCTTACCCAAGAGTCGAACTTGGCACACCGTTTTTAGGAAAAACAGGTCTGCATCCGGCAGGCAAGGGAAACCCCTCTAGATGGAGTCGAACCACCGCACTCGCCGTTAGAAGCGGCAATGCCAGATCCTCTGGTAGAGGGAAATCCACCGGGGAGGTACTGCCCCTCCTACAACTGCGTTATCGGCACAGCGCGTCACTATTTCCGCCTCCGGTGGATCAAGGAAGATGGAGGGATCGAACCCCTACAGTTGCCTGTACCCTAGGTTTCAAGTCTAGTTGCCATCCATTCAGCGGCATCTTCCATTTAGGGATGTCTGACGGGGCTTGAACCCGCTATTACTGGTTCCACAAACCAGCGCCGCGACCGCTTTGGCTTCAGACACCAATAGTGGATCTGATCGGACTCGAACCGACAACCTCCTGATTGCAAAACAGGCGTTCTCCCATTGGAACTACAGACCCATTTAAGCGGGAATGGTAGGAATTGAACCCACAACCTCGGAGGTCGAAACTCCGTACTCTATCCTATTGAGCTACACTCCCGTATAGTTCTGGTGGGGCTCGAACCCACGACTACCCGCTTATGAGACGGACGCTCTACCTCTGAGCTACAGAACCTTAATCGGATGGTAGGACTTGAACCCACACACAAAGTTTGGCGAACTTTGATGCTACCAACTACATCACAACCGCATTTTTAAAAGAGCGGATAACGAGGGTTGAACTCGTGCCTAGAGTTTGGAAGACTCAGATGCTGCCACTACACCATATCCGCATGACTGAGAGCAGGAGGCGAGATTTGAACTCGCATAGGCAGTTTACAAGACTGCTGTGTTGCCATTGACACCACACCTGCATTTTGGTGGCAGGGGCAAGATTTGAACTTGCTGATTTGCAGATTATGAAACTGCCGAGCCTGACAATTGTTCCATCCCTGCATCGCCACCAATACCCCTGACTGGACTTGAACCAGTATCACTCTCGTTCTAAGCAAGAGATGTCTACCAATTGCATCACAGGGGCATAATCCGAGTGGTAGGATTTGAACCTACGACCTGTTGACCCCCAGTCAACCGCGCTCGGCCCAACTGCGCCACACCCGGATAGTTGGTACTCCCGACAGGATTTGAACCTGTAAAAACCTAGAATCTCGGTCTAGGGCGTATCCCAGTTCCGCCACGGGAGCGTAGTACCCCTGACAGGAGTCGAACCTGCAAAAAACACCGAGTCTGAGTCGGCGACGGTTTCCAATTACGTCACAGGGGCTGGATCGGGATGGCAGGATTTGAACCTGCGACTCCATGCTCCCAAAGCATGGCTTCTAGCCGCTGAATTACATCCCGTTAGTACTCCTGGTGGGGGTCGAACCCACAAAAATAAAGCACAGATTTTAAGTCTGCCGCGTCTGCCAATTCCGCCACAGGAGCGAGTTTTGATGCTCCCGGCGAGACTCGAACTCGCACAAAACGCTATTTTTGAGATAGCGGCCTACTTCCAATTGGGCTACAGGAGCATAAATTGGCTGCCCCGCCAGGGTTTGAACCTGGACTCTTCCCGTTCAAAGCGGGAGATGTTGCCAGTTACACCACAGGGCAATGAGTGGATGCCGGGGTAGGGCTTGAACCTACATAAACTCCTATTTCAGAGATAGGGGACTTTACCAATTCGTCTACCCGGCAATGAATGGCTGCCCCAGTAGGACTTGAACCTACAACCCCCGCGTTAACAGCGCGTTGCTCTGCCATTGAGCTATGAGGCAATGCCAACCCCCCAGGTCAGTATTGAACTGACGACCTCCTGTTCTAAGCCTGCGGCAGGCTTCGCCAACAGACAGGCGCTACTACCAACTGAGCTACCGGGGGAAATTGAGCAGCGAGAGCGGAGGGACTTGAACCCCCACGTCTTCAGTTTCGTAGACTGATGTTTTATCCAGTTAAACTACGCTCTCATTGGCGCGGAGACTGAGATTTGAACTCAGAATGCCAGTTTTGGAGACTGGAGTGTTGCCAGTTACACTATCCCCACATTTGAATCTTGAATCCAAAATCTAAAATCTAAAATCCAAAATTCAATGGGTCGGGCAGGATTTGCACCTGCAACGCGAATCGCGGCTCTTTTACAGAGAGTTGCCCTACTCTAATAGGCGAGCCGACCCAAGAACGGAGAGGAAGGGATTTGAACCCTCGATGGTTTGACCCATTCTCCTTTAGCAGAAGAGCGCCTTAAGCCACTCGGCCACCTCTCCAATTTGAAAGGTCGAGGTGGGATTTGAACCCACGAATAAGAACTTTGCAGGTTCCCTCCTTAAACCACTCGGACACTCGACCTTGTAATTCATCCAGCAATTTTTTCTCTAAAAGATAGAGGTACACAATTGCACAGTAGTCCTCTTGCAAAAAGCATAAATTTTTCATGCTTAGAGGGGGAAAAACCAAGGGAGAAAGAAATTATTTGACTCTTTGACCTTTTCCCAACTTCTGCAAGAAGTTTAGTAGACCCAACGGGAGTCGAACCCGTGTCTTCTGATTGAAATTCAGAGATCCTTGGCCTCTAGACGATGGGTCTATTTATAGCGATCGCAATCCTAAATGGTTGCTGAACGAGGCTGACGGGAGTTGAACCCGCGACCTTCGGCGTGACAAGCCGATGCTCTAGCCAACTGAGCTACAACCTCATGATTTCAGCAGTCATTCTGTAATCACGTTCGCTACAGATTTACATCTCATGATTGCGGGGACAATAACTTGTTGAGCTATGCCCCCACTTGAGATGCCTGTGCCTAACTTACATCAGCACAGATTGACGATCAAATAGGTAATTTATTATTCAGTTTTCAAGGTTCAGTAAAAGGTTGAAAATGTTTACACAAACAACCGACGCTCTAGGTAATAAACCCGTTGGCTATTACGAATAGATGCTGTGTTTTAAAGGTTGAATGAGGTTTGTAGTATCCGCTTGTTCAGTTTCTACTTCAGAGTTTTTGCTGATTAGGCTGGTGCGGCACCTCAGAATACTCTGGCGGATGCCAGAGTCGATCGACTAATCGAGTGTAAAGTGAAATCATGACTGTTTGGGTTAGAGGTTTTTGTCTCTTTCCCTCGTTCGCTATATTTACATACTACATACATACTACAAAAAGTGTCAAGGGGTTGGGAAAAAATTTTTTGATACCGAGTTGCATTCATAGATCGTATTGGGTTGGGGAAGTATGCAGGCAGTTTGAAATCTAATTGAAGTACTAGACGAGGAAGACTCTAGTAGGTGGTGATATTGGCTTTTCTACTTCTGCCACTGCCGGTGCTTATTGCACACAAGAAGCGTTAGCCTTCGCTAACGCTTCTTAACACATAGCCTCCGCAACCAGTAAAAGGGCGTATAGTTGGACGCCCCTAGAGTTCGCTTTATTCCCTCACCGCAGAGGCGCTTGTTTTGGCTTCTTGCCACAGTTTGAAGAGAAAGAACTCAGTGCGATCGCCCAACGCCGTCACAAAAACACCCTCTTCATCCTCAGGATCTGCCGATAACCAAGCACCTTTCATGCTGACTTCCACATACTCCGCATCGCAGATAGACAGGGAGATTTCTTCCACCCCTTCTCCCTGCACAACCTTCTCTAAATCAGGTAAGTCCGGCATATCATCTGGGAGTAAAAACGAAGCCGTGCTGGGTTCGACACAGATGCTCGTGGCCACTCGCAGCGCCAGAACTACTCGTTGTGCTACCCAATCTTCTAGGGATTGAGCCAAAAGCTCTAAGAGAAAGCCGGTTTCGGTATAAGTGAGTTTTAGCATAACTGGGTGTCTCCCCCTAATCGGTGGTGTTCTGTATGTTCGCGCCAGAACTGTTCTGCAAAGGCAACAGCTGGGTGGGCAGGCGATGAAGGCTGAGTGCGTAGCAACATTCCTGCCTGTACGGGAGTGCGATCGCCTTTGCGGCTATTACACCGTTCGCAGGCAATAACTACGTTGTCCCAAGTATGTTTTCCGCCTTTTGAGCGCGGAATAACGTGGTCGAGGGTTAGCTGTTTTGTGCTGCCGCAGTATTGGCAAGTGTGGCGATCGCGCTTCAGTACTTCCCGCCGATTTACAGGCGGAATTTTCCAGATCCGCTCCTTGCCCATCATCGTCAGGCGGATATGTGCTGGGACATACAGAACCTGACTCGGTGATCGCACAGGAATGCCGATTGTACTTGTGAAATCCAAAGGTTCGGCTTTTCCGGTGACGAGCAACACAATTGCTCGCTTGATGTTAACTCGACTAACCGGCAGGTAGTTCTTAGAGAACACCACCACAGAATGCGCTAATACTTCGGTTGCACAAGTCATTTGCTGAACTCCTTATATTCGGCGGTTAGCTTTTAGCCAATTGCAGGCTTACTAATTGCTAAACAAGAACCCCCACTTCTTTTCTGGGAAGCGGGGGTTGAAAAAACTCGTATGCGTGTCTTCTCGTCTTATATCGGTACAGATAGTCTTAGCCTGTACCTCCCGCTTCCGTTGTCTAGTTGTATATCTGCATCTAGCAGACTGCTACGACAATGTCTATGATTTCCAATTTCTTTACCTTGCTCTTCTAAGCTATACCCACCTATAAAGAAAAACTCCACGCCCATAGGCAGCGATTCCCAACCGCTGATGCGATTGGCCGCAGGCCATAGGATGGAGAGTGTTGGTCTAAGGTTCACAGGAAGGCTCTTTGAGGAGATGAACTTAAAGCTGACTTTTTAATACTACACTTGTATTACTACTCTGTCCACTATTTTGAGGAAAAAAATCGTGCATACACTAACTAGGACTTCAACCACTGAGATGGATGTCACCAGCATTCGCCTAGAAAGAGAACTCAAAGAGAAACTCAAAGCGATCGCTGGAAATCAGGGATATCAAGCTTTGATTCGAGATGTTCTGTGGAACTATGTGCAGCAAAAATCTGGTGATTATCGACCCCAGTTCTCTCCGGCTGATATCCGAGCCAGTATAGAAGCAATAGCCCAGCAGGAACAACGCTGCGTACTCACTGGCAAGTTTATCCGGCCTGAGGAGCCGATGTTATTAGGACTCACAACCAATGGGGACATGGTACCCCTAAGTATGGATAGTTTGCCCAAGGCATAGACGCTTAAAACTCGGCTGGGCGTTTTTATATAAGTCAAGCTGGCTGAAGATAGCCCAGCCAGTTGCTGAGTCTGCTGGCAACAGCTTAAAATTTTTACAAGCCTTCTGATGCGATCGGCAAACCCAGTAAATCTAGGGCGCTTGGTACTAAGGTTGTACTTAACATGAACTACCCCAAGCGTAATGTAGTGAAGCTTGGGGTTTCTGATGTTTCTTCTGCTGAATTTGCTTGAATCCTCCAAAGCGGTGTGGGGATGCAAGTAGAGATTCGGCATCCAGTTGAGCATCACTCGTCCTGCCGCAACATCCCTATTGCAGTGGTGTTGACATTAACTGCAATTTGTATTACTTAATTCAACTTTAACTTTATCAATAAAGTAAAGTTTTTTATACTTCTTGTTACGAATAGTGAATAATATTAAATGTTTTTTACCCAAGCATTAATACTAAATACAGGGAAATTAAAGCAGTTTTGTATTTAGCAGCTTTTGGGCTTTTATATATGTTGATAATGAAGACTAAAGAGTCAATTCCACAAGTTTTTGCCTGGTGTGCAGATAGCAGACTTTCTGATAATGAAAAAAATTTGGCAGGAATCCGTCAATGGTGGGCTTGCTTAGATGGTAAAACTATCATCTGGGAAGTTTTTAGCGGTACTAGAGAAGATATGACTAAGCCTGTAACCAGAGAGCGGCTCATTGTTGAAAGCCCCTTGCTGGAGGGTATTGTCCTTCGCTGGCGTGAGCGAGGTGTGCAAAAGTGGAATAGTATTCCTGTGCAACATCTGGTACTAAATTATTCCCTCAAACAATTAGATATCATTCCCAGCATTCAAGACTGTTTTGGCTCTAAGCATCGAGTCAAAGTTTTAAATTAATCAGAACCTAGGCATTGAAATGCCAATTCCTCCGCAGTATCTGCCCCCATTATTTCTTGTTTTCCTTGGCACTTATTATTCATGCTACGGGAAAATAAGCCTAGATTATAGTCCCAGGGTTGGTGTAGGAGTAGATCACTATAATCCCCCTTTTCTTAAAGGCTTGTCATTATCCATATCTGCTGTAACCCATACAAGGTATAGCAACAGATGTAGACGACTAAGAAAGATAATTCTTGTCCGGGGGGTTTGGGAACAGAATCCCCAAATCTGGGTTTCGGTTTTCGGAAAGCTGAACCCCAGCTAAATGAATTTTTGCTGAGTAAGAACTGCACAAAGCTTAATTAAACCTGCATACTCATGTAGGTTGGGTTGAGGTAACGTAGGCGCAGCCTTTTCGCAGATTAACCCAAGAAGGTAAAGGATTTGATGGGTAACCCTCGCGCTCTACCCATCCTACAAATTACAAATAATTAGGACGATGTACTTAAAAATCGCTCTCCAGTTGCTTAATAGATGGAAATTAAGCAGCAGGTTTTCGGTGTTTTTGTACTCGAGCTTTGCCTTTTTTGCCGATAGGATAGCGAGTTCTTTGGGCACGAGGTTGACCAATAGGCATCCGGCTCTCGGCTAAATCCCAGTAATAGTTACAAAACTGTAATCCAGGCACGAGGCAAGTAGTCATGTTTGTCAGGCTTAATCAAATTAGAAGGATAACAAATATCTAAAAATTAGGGAGGACTGAGATGCCATAATTTAGTTCCCTGTCATGTGCCACTTTTTAAACCGATATAATTAGAACTTGGATAGAACTATTAGCTTGTTATTACTTAAATAATTGAAAAATCAAGCAATATTATATTCATGCACATAATGATGCAGGCTAAACGCATTTCAAATCGTTTGGCAACCCCTAAAATTTTGTCCGGATGTTAGTCTGAGCTAGATTTAGATATGTTTACCCTGCATTATGATGTTGATTGATACCTATCCTATGCCAGTTGTATTGCTTTTTTATTTCTGTCAATAACGTTAACTCACTTGAGATTTCAATCACTGATAAAAACGACTAGTAAACACTACTTGGATGTTGAGGAGGAGTGACAAGATGGATGAACTATTCGCTAAGGCTAACTTAGAGTGGGATTTAGAAGCTTTATACACTGATCTAGCCTCTCTTAAAGGTCCTAAGCTTACCAAATCGCAGAAGCCTATTTTACTTGGATTGTTATCTGGCTACAATCCAACAGCAATAGCAGCAAAAATTCATTGGACGCCTGCTGCTTTAAGAGTAGAGCTGACAAAAGTATATAAGCAGATTGCTGCCTTAGTTGGTGAAGAAAAGATAGTCTGGCATAGAGTTGCTGACTCCTTAGAAAGGGCAGGATATAAACGTCCGCGTTTGAAAGTTTTCAAAGAAGATCTGGTAGAATTAAAGCTTTTGTCAAGCCAAAGCTTTAATTCTAAGATTATTACAGCATCGAAAATCATTGCTGTGATAAAGCCAATTTTGAGCCATCCTCAGATGGCTGATAAATCCTCAGCAGAAATCTTAATTAAACAAGGAGATCGTAGTGCAAAGCAAGGTAATTTTAGTGAAGCTATTACTTTCTATAAAGATGGATTTATCAAAAGTCCCTCACTCAATGGTCTAATTAAAATAGCCAGGTGCTATGACAGGCTTTTGTCCTATCATAATTCATTGTTTATTTATGATTTTGCGCTTCAATTTGCTCAGAAAAATAGGCATAAAAAGCAAATTTATTACTTTATTGCCCGAATATTCTATGAACTATCTCTAAGTAACTATAACGATTTTTATGTAAAGTTATCGTATGATTTTTATCAACAATCTTTATACTACTCTCCTTTTGATGTCCTACTGAATTGGGATATTGTGAACCTGTTTATTTCTGTCTTTACGGCTTATCCGAACGCCTCAGAAGCACACAAAAATTATGTTGATAATGCAGAAAGAGCGTTATATCTTTTTAAGAGCATCGCTTCTAGACCTGAGTTCAATTTTAAATTGTACAAAGAAGCAATACTTCAGGATGTAGAAAGGCTTTCTCAAGGCCTTGATGAAAGGCTGAAAAAGCAGCTTAATGAGTTAAAAAGTTTTTAATTTTACCAATTAGAGGATGATTAAAATTTTGTATTCGCTTATCTTTGCCTGCAACCTGGAGATAAGTGCTAAGCTAATGTGCATCCAACTTGCATATTGTCAGTTTTTAAGAAAAGCTGTCAATTTTTCTTCCCTTTCCTCCGAAGCCCAACCTTGCAATTTAAATGTTTATCGGCTTATCGCAGGCGAGGAAGTGAATTTGACAATGCCATTGGCATTATCAAATTCATAGGCTTAATTTGTCTAACTGGCTGTAGATTAACTGGCTGTAGTAACCATTGAAGGCAAGTAACTGGTCATGGGAACCCTGCTCGACAATCTCTCCGTTATTGATGACCAAGATCATGTTTGCATTGCGTACAGTAGATAAGCGGTGAGCAATAATCACCTGTGTACAGTTCAAAGACGTTAAATTTTGCTCCACAGCTTGTTCAGTCACAACATCAAGGTGGCTGGTAGCCTCATCAAGAAGCAAGATGGCAGGCGAATGGGCTAGAGCACGAGCAATAGATAATCGCTGGCGCTGTCCCCCGGAAAGGGCACTCCCCCCCTCGGAAACAAAGGTTTCATACTTCATTGGCATTTGCTCAATATCATCATGGAGGGCAGCTGCCTGCGCCGCTGCTATCACTTGCTCCATTGGCATGGATGGATTGTTAAACGCGATGTTGTCTCGAATCGAGCCACTGAAAATGGTTGATTCCTGTAAGACTACGCCAAACTGATTTCGCACTTCTCGGTAGTTCAGGTGGCGTAGCGAGAATCCATCATAGAGAATCTCACCCTCACTAGGCAGGTACAAGCCCAGCAAGAGTTTGGCAAGCGTACTTTTCCCAGATCCCGTTCGACCAACGATCGCTACTTTTTGACCGGGTTTAATCAACAGGTTAATGTTGTGCAGTACTGGTAGACCATTTAAGTCATAGTTAAACCTGACGTTTCGCAACTCAATCTGACCGCTCAAAGCAGGAGGCGAGTGGACTTGCTGAATTTGTTGCTCTGGTGCAGCAGCTATGACATCGACGATCCGGTCAAAGTGAGCGCCGACTAGCTGCATCTTTTGCCAGTTACTTACCAAAGAAGCCAGCGGCGTAATAAATGCCAGCCCTAAAGCATTAAGCGCTAGCATTGTCCCTACAGTCATTGAGCCGTTTAAAACCTGGAGCGAGCCAAACCAAAGCAAAACTAGGGGGGACAATATGCGTAAACTGCCTAAAGCTGACTCAAGGATGGCCATGACAGAATCGCGTTGTAAGGAAACGTTTAGTTGATCGAAAAATAAATTTGACCAGTGACTTAGCGATCGCTGCTCAGCACCTGCTGCCTTAAGGGAAGCTATCCCAGAAATCGCCTCTATTAAGTAAGCAGACGACTTGCCGCGTTTGTCTAAGGTGCGACGTTCTAAGTCAAGAAGCAGGTAATTGGTACTGAGTAGCAGGACAACTTGCAGCAAGCCAATTGCTAGCACGAGGCATCCAAAAATCGGCGATCGCCAAGCTAGAACTCCTAAATAAACGATGACGAGACTGCCATCTAAAAACGTGCTCAGGATCTGGTTGCTTAATGTATCGCGAATAACGGTATTGCTGCCCAGCCGCTCCATGAGATCGCCACTGGAGCGCTGTTGGAAAAAGTGGTAAGGAAGGGCGAGCAAATGCTCGAAAAAATTGAGCATCATCTCGACATTAATGCGCGCCTGCAAGTAAATCAGCAGTAAGCTTCGCAAGAGTGAAATTACACCTTGAAGGGCAACTAAGAGCAACATTCCTAGCCCCACCAAAGTCATCACGTTCTGCATCCCGAACGGAATGATTTTATCGACCACCAGCCCGGTTAGTAGCGGTAGACCTAAACCCAGGATCTGGAGGAGCAGGGAAGCAGCAACAATCTGCATGATTGTCCCAGGACTTTGCACTACTTGCTTGAGGTAATCGCCCAGAGATATTTGACTCGTGCGATGACGACGTTCAAATTGGGTGCCCGGTTCGAGCATGATCACAACGCCAGTGAACCCGGCATCAAATTCCCTCGCGCTCAAGCGCCTGCGCCCACAAGCTGGGTCAACCACATCGACCTGGTTGGGCGACCACCGCTCGACAACCAAAAAGTGCTTAAATTCCCAATGGACGATCGCGGGTAGTTTGACAAATTTAAAATCATTGTCCTTAAAGGATATAGCTCTGGTTCGCAGACCAAAACTCCGAGCGGCTTCCACAATTGCCAGTGCCGTTAAACCATCTCGACCGACTCCACAGCGATCGCGGGTTTCTGAAAGGGTAGTCTTACGCCCGTAGTAATTCAGGATCATGGTGAGGCAAGCCGCACCACATTCGCTGGCATCCATTTGTATAAATTCTGGGACTCGCGAGCGATGGATTTGTGCGATCGTGGAGCGAATAAACTTCCAGCCAGTAAACTTTATTGCCCTAAATATCAAAGGTTTAGGCTGCTTGTGTGGCCAACTGCTCATCGGTTAATCTCCAATTACTTTTTCTAGTAGCGGCAATAGCGAGATTAAGCGGGTCGATCCCAATTCAATTTGCGCCGAGACAATGCTACCGGGGTAGGTTGTTGCTGAAATGCCAGAACCTGTCAGGTTAACGGTGACAATTGCTGATGGTTGGGTAACAGCTAACAGTGCGGCATCGTCCAGGCGGTACCGTTGACGTGCTTGAGTAGGACTCAGTACTTGTGGTTCAACACTTTCGATGGTGCGACTCAAGCGCTGGCCTGTGGTACCAATTTGTAATGCGACCCGTTGGCCGGGACGCAGCTTGGGCAACTGTTCAGCAGGCAAGAACACGATCGCAACGGCTTGTTTATCCCCCGGATGAGTTTGGCTGCTGGCAGCGATCGCACCTTTCCCTGTGCTGTAAATAGGTATGCGTCCCCACCAAGCTATGACCCCAGCCATACTAAGTAACCCAAAGATGAGCCATAAGAACTTAAAAATAGGTGGGGAGACAATGCGAGGCAAAACGTCTTTTTCTCTCCCCTCCATGTAGTGCTGTAAAGCACTGCTACGAAAGATTGACCGTTTTGAATTTGCCGCAGCTACTGAGTCTTCTTTGCCGTTCACGATAAGCGAGCGAGTATGGATGGGATAGTTGCGATCGAGCATCATGGCAATATAATTAATTGCCCTTACTAGCACTGTTCTGTTGCAGTTGTGCATTTGGGGAGGAGTTCCCAGAAGTTACTGGCGGTGGGTCTAGCAGGAGTACTGAAGGAACGATTTCAGGTGCTGCCAATCTCAGTAACTGATATCCGATTCCGGCTAATCCTGTCATTAGTCCGGGTGACTCTACCCCAGAAGGAATGCCGCCGATCCAGCCATGTTGTTGAATACTATCTAAAATCCCGGCAGTGATGCGATTGAACCGAGCCAACTCATCATGCTTAAGAATATGAATATGGCTAGCTTGGAGCAATAGTTCCAGGTTGCCTAAATCGCCGTGACACAATGAGTGGTTTTTACCAAACCCGTGGGCCAGAGTTGTGGCTAACGCTGCATTGATTTCTGCACGGATGCTAGGATTATCAACCCAGCGAAGCGATCGCAAGCGAGCCAATCCAATCCCAGGAGCACCGTGACACCAAGCTATTTGGAAAGCTGGGCGTCCTTCAATAACTGACTTGAATTCGCGTAGATCGGGCCAATTACCTTTTTTTTGAGAAAACAAGCTTTGTTCGTAAGCAATGGCAGCAAGCGCGGTTGTACGAAAGCGCTCCCGATTGGTTAACGCAGCTAACTCTAATAATGTCCATGCTATTCCAGCAGCTCCATGGGAGAAGCCTGTTAATGGCTGTTTGTCACCAAGGGATGAGAACCAAGCAAGTCCTTTGGTTTGAGGTTTGGCACACTGAACCAAGCGATCGCCACATTGTATTGCTACAGCCAGTATTTCTTTTGAAGGATTGCACCGATATAAGCTGATTAAGCTTGCCAAACAACCAGCTGCTCCCCCGATAATATCCAGATGTTCGTCATTTTCAATCAATGCTGGCAGAACTTTAACAATTGATTCTGCCTGACGCAGTAGTTCGGGTTGGTTCCAAAGTTTTGCCAGATGGGTCAGCAGATAAATAATCCCTCCCCACCCACTAAAAGCTCCGATGGAAGAGAGCAATGAGGGGTTGTGCTGCAAATAACGTTGTATTGTACTTAACGTGGTCTGTGCTAAAGCTGTGTAGCTCCGCTCTTGTGTGACAGCCCCCAAATAGGCAAGAAACAAGGTTATTCCTGGCAAACCATCGTAAAGATCTATTTTCAGAGGAGTGAGTGACCAACGACTGTTAGCTGCGAGCGTGAAACCGATCCAAGAAACTTCTCCTTCCTTGCCCAAGGCTAATGCTTGCAATCGCTGACCTACTGCACAGGCAGCATTCAACAGCCGCTCGTGCTCAGCAGCGCCCTGTTTGGCAAGTTCAGGCAGAGGAACTACGGTTCTTGATGATACTTGGTCTGCATCCACTGCCAGCTTACTTAGTGAAGCCCGAATAAACCAGAGCTGTTGCTGAAGGTCTTCCTCACTCAACTGTTGTATGCGACGTTGAACCAGAGCCAGACCTGATTCATCAAAAAAATTAGCAATCCGCTCACCGACACTGTTCCACAAATCGCGGGAATACGGACGAGTTGTAAAAATCGGAATGTCAAAGTTTTGGAGATCGTTCCGCTCAGAAGCAATCACCTTTGCCAAATACGGACGATGTTCAACATCAAGCCAAAGTCGATCGAACAAGCGTTCCCGATCGAGGGCATTGCGTAACACATCAGGATGAAAGCTTTCGTGCCGTAGTACAGTGTAGGTATGCGTTGAGCGAAGAATGACACGTACTTCGTCTTCTGTAAAAGATGCAAGAGGACTATTATCAGCTAGTAGCGCTTCTCGGTATTTGCAAAGCAACCGATACATCTGGATAAATCCAGCAATCAGAGAATCTGTATAGTCTAAAACGTTGACTTCAGTACCATGTAACTTGGGGCAATTATTTGCCCCCCGTATTGCTGTGCGCTTGCGGGTGAATCGCATCTCATCGGTGCCGATACCTTCCCAATGGGGAACTCCTATTGGCGTTAATTGACCCGTGACAGCACCTAAACCACTGAGATCAACTCCTTCCGACTCTGCATCTACCCAAAGAAATTGCGGTAGTAATCCAACCCGCAACACCGATTCAGCCATAATTTCCCTAGCTAGTTCATCAGCCTGTTGAGCTACAGTTGTGTTAAAACGTGGATGGAAAAGGGCTTCCAGATCCAGCAGAACAGGATGCTCACCAGCCGCAACTAAGTTTTCAAAGTGAAAATCGGTTGCAGACAACGCATGCAACAGTGCCAAGTAATTTCCCTGGCGTTTATAGAACCGCTCAATTTCTTCTACAGAATTGCAATTTTCAGGATCTACAAATTCAACCCATCCATAGGTTCCACGATTGAGAACCTTTAGTATGCGGAAGGAAGGATGCTCTCCCCGTTGGTTTAACCAAGATAAAAGTGCTTGAAAATGAACATCAACAGCTAAGGATTTGGGTTTATAGACAACCTGCAAACCCAATTCAAATTTAGCAATAATCACTGAGCGACCACCTCGATGACCATCGCTCAGACTGCTATCTAAGGCAACTAGCTTGCCTGGATCTTGGTTGGCGTTGAACGTCGTGCAGATGTTATGCCAATCTGCACATAAATGCTGCAAAAAATCTAGGCTAGATGCCACCCACTGCTCGATGCAAACTGTTATTTGGCGAGCTAAAACAGGATACTCATTTAATAGCTTAAGAGCCATATTATGCTGGCGCAAAAGTTGCACAAAGCTATGAAATCGCTCCTTTGGGGTTTCACCTAACAGAAGATTTTGTAGTCGAGCAACATTGAGTTCTAGTACCATTGTACCGCTCAAAATCCTCAGCAACTGATTGGGAACCTTTGCAAAAAGCATACCTTCAATTGTTTGAGGATTGAATGGAGGATTAGAATAATTTTGAATTAGGGTTTGTATACCTGCATGTAAACGATCAATTCCCCGCTGGACTAATGGTTCGATAGCATACAAAAATCCAGATAAGTCATGCTCATGCAGTCCGTTTAGACAAGAGATAGCATTAGAGTTAGCAGGAGAAGAAAATGCACAAGCTATTTCTTGTAACCATTGTGGAATGCTTGACTGACGGTTACGTACAGCTTCAATTGATTCGCCAAGAAGGTTGAAAAATTCGTCTTCATTGACTCCATCTATAACTAAACGTTGGGCAAACAGGGAGTTGGCTGTAAATGGAGGCTGTGATTGCCAACGTTGCATCCTTCGCTGAGCAAGATTAGTATTTACTTTAACCTGCAACATTTGAGATTGGTTAGCACGCAAGGAAGCGATACGTTCAGGCAAAGTTAGCGCTTGATACCAACTTACAGATTGGAACCATTGCTGATTCGGAAAACTGACCGGCTCCTGCCCAAGGTACACATTATCCAACGACATATCTTTCTTTTCTCCTAATTGAATTCTTGGGGGTGGGTTAAAACCACCCCCATTTTTAGTCGTTGCTGTACTGCTTAGAAGAAGTACAGCGTTCGCTTTGCCATTAAGCAATCATTAGAAGGAATACCTAGCTAAATGAACAACCTTCTAAAACGTGATTCTTAATGGCAATTAGCAACCGGGTGCACTTGTGTAGTCACACAATAAGTCAGTCGTGTGATTGGGATCACAAACAAAGCTTGTGCAGTAGTAATTCGTCGTTCCCTGACAAGCTGCGGGTGATGTGTATGGAGGAGCGGCACCAGTAACTGATTTCATTTCGGCATCTGTCAACTCAATCACGCCAGCAGGGTTCTCTGGCAGAGAAGCCAGTTCTTCAGCGCTGAGGCTATTACGAAACTCTGCATCTTTCCAGGCGCGGATAATATTTTCATGAGACATAAAATTCTCCTTTGTTTAGTAAGGGATTGAAAGGGTCAGGCATTAAGACAAGATGCGTTTATTTTCAGCAATTAAAGTTGAAAATATTGCCTCTTTTTAAAAGTAAGAGGAACTTATGAAGCCGATTTTATGTCTTCATAAGACTCTTTGGTTAATGCCTGTACAAGCTAACTGAGCTTGATGTAAACCACCTTAGCAATTCAGCAAAGCTATGCAATAAATCCATAAGAAATGTTAGGTATCGATTTGATATTTAAAATATGAAAAACTATAAATGACTAAGATGCCACCAATTAGTTCCCTGCTATGTGGCACTTTTAAGATCGTCTGCATAACCATAGAAATGTGCCAAAGAACGTGAAATTACTTTGAAACTAAAGTTTCCCGGTGGCAAAACATTGAAACTGATTTCCCAAACGACTTTCAGCCTTTTTTAATTCGCCTCTACATGGGCACATCAGTAGCAATCATAGTCAAGCCAAACCTTTATAGTTAGTTTTAATTGGTTGAAACTACACACAAATCGAAGATATTTGGCAACAATATCTGCGTCGATTTGCTATTGATTATTGTAGAGTTTAAATAAACAAACTCTACATTGAAAATTACCACAGACGAAGCCGTGCCGTAGCCATCTCGCACGTCAGGACTTATTGGGAATGAGTACAGCCGAAATACCTGCGTCTAGGCACATCACCATTGTGGCTGCTGTGCCATCAATGCCTCCACTCCTACGCTATCCAATGGCTTAGAGAAATAGTATCCTTGCCCCTGTCCACCTTGAGAGTCCATCTCCTTGAGGCGTTCTCGTTGTTGAACTGTTTCCACCCCTTCTGCCACCACATAAATGCCTAAACTATGGGCGAGGTTGATCATCGTCTGAACAAGTTCTGAACTCTCGCCTCCATTACACAGCCTAGTGATGAAAGAGCGATCAATCTTCAAGGCGTCAAGTGGAAATTGATGTAGATAACTCAAAGATGAATAGCCTGTACCAAAGTCATCAATGTAGATCTGCACACCCAGCTTTCTTAGTTGCACGAGCATTGCCTCTGTCGCTTTGGTATCCTCCATGATTGAGCTTTCGGTAATCTCTAGCTTCAAAGTAGAAGGATTGATCCCAGCATCAAGGATAATTTCTTGAATTTGCTCCAGCAAATCTGCTTCTCTAAACTGTTTGCCAGAGATATTTACACTCATTGTTAAGGGCGGGTTTATATTAAAACTTTGCTGCCATATCCACAATTGGCGGCAAGCTTCACGGAGTACCCAGTAGCCGATGGGAACAATTAGCCCTGTTTCTTCTGCCACCGGAATGAAATCGTCGGGAGTTACCACACTGCCAGAAGGGTGGTGCCAACGTATAAGTGCCTCGAAACCTGTAATTTGACCAGAGGAGAGCGCCACAATTGGCTGGTAGTGAATCACAAACTCCTGCCGCTCAATTGCTCGACGTAGATCGTTTTCTAACTGCAAGCGCGTCACGGCTTTAATATGCATTGATGGGTGGAATACCTCATAGCGTGCCTTGCCTTGCGCTTTGGCGGTATACATTGCTATGTCAGCATCCCTAAGCACATCTTCTGGTCTGTCATAACCTGTTGTACTAAGAGCAATACCGATGCTCCCACTGGTGAAGACTTCCTGATCGCTCAGAGGAAAAGGCAATGCTAATTGTTTTTTAATTTTCTCAGCAATATCTTTGGCATCCTGAATTTCCTGAATATCATCCAGCAGAATCGCGAACTCGTCTCCTCCAAGACGTGCAACGGTATCTCCAGAACGCACGCAGGGTAACAACCTTTTGGCTAATGTAATTAGCAGTTGGTCTCCTTTCAGGTGACCAAGGCTATCATTAATGACCTTGAAGCGATCGAGGTCTAGAAATAACACAGCAAATAAATAATCTTGCCGCCGTTTAGCAATCTCAACTGCATGTGCTAGTCGATCCATGAACAAGACTCGATTTGACAAGCCCGTCAGGGCATCGTGCAATGCATCATGAAGTAGTTGTGCCTCGGCTACCTTGCGACCAGTAACGTCAGTTTGAGATCCAGCCATGCGGTAAACATTGGCATCAGAGTTTTTAAGAGCAATCCCCTGGCTGAGCATCCAACGGTATGTTCCATCTTTATGCAGCATTCGATATTCACTTTTGAAGTGAGAAGTAATTCCTTCAGCAAGGACAGAAAGTTCCACTTTGACTCGCTCAACCTCCTGAGGATGCACCCGATTGAACCATTCGTCTGAGCTATTACCAATCTCGTTCTCCTCAAAGCCAAGCATTGATTTCCAGCGAGGGGAATAATAAATTTCATGGGTTTTCACATTCCAGTCCCATAACCCGTCATTAGCAGCACGAGCAGCCAGTGCATATCGCTCCTCGCTTTCACGTAGCGCCTCTACCAGTTGCTGCAAGTTTTCCCGGTGCTGTTGCAACTCTTTCTCTTCATGCTTGCGTTGGGTAATATCAACTAGGTAACTTCTAATTAAACTAAGTTCAGGAATGTAGTACACAGATTGTTCAAAAATAGCATTCCCCATTTCTATCTCTCGAACAAAAAATTGTTGCCTTTCATTCTGAACAGCATCGAGTACTCCTTCTAAGATTGAATGCTGTCGGTGAGCTTCTTGAAGATCTGGGAAGCTAATAATGGCTGCTGGATTAAGATAAGTGATTTTTCCCGTGAGATCGATTTCTATAATAGGGCTGGGTAACAGTTCAGGAAAAGAAGCAAGCCTCAGTAGGGCTGGATCATCTAATGGTTTAAATTCATTCTCCGATGAAACTAAGGTTTCAAATGGATCGAATATAGCCGCTGAGCTATCCAGTAAAGTACCAGTTTCGCAGTATTCAAAAAGAGCTGAATCTGATAATTCAAAATCTATTGCAAGATACCAAGCCTTAACCTTTCCCGCGAAGGAAATTAAATCTTTATGCTTTAAAGTTTTAGAAAAGCAAAATTGCCCATTAACCGTTACGCCATTAGTACTTCTATTTCCTTGAAGATCGCCATCAATAAGTTGAAATAAATAAGTATTTGTCTCAGTATCAAATATACGAAATAAAGTAGCGTGATGACGAGAAACATGCTGAGAATGAAGCACAATGGAAGTTTTAGAATCACGCCCTAGCGAATAAATATTTTTATCAAGATTAATACGGCGTTTTCCTTTAGTATCTTCTACCACCAAAACTATGCGTGTTTGTCGATCCTGGGAAGGCGTAGTTGACTGATTAGTAAGAGGCATAAAATTTAAGGAGCCTAATTTAACGACCATATTAACTATTAGTAGTGACAATATATGCTATTTGGAAGTACCAGATGATACAAAACCTCGCATGAGCGGCGTTTTAAGGGAAAAACCTCAACTACTTAGTACCAAGCTAGAGTGGTGAATCTTTCTGCCCTCAATCTCTAGAAGTTACTAAAACTCTCAGAGACACAGGTGAAGGAAGCACTCTAGAGGCACAGGAAATAGATGTTTCGATTGGCGGTCAGAATAGGGGCTTCCGCGTCAAGCTGGTGGGAAGCGATCGCCCGCTATCCTCATAATCATTATTGTGTATATAAGTTAATAGGCAAAGCAACCGTAAATCTACTGTCTTAATAAAATTTGGCTTGCACCGCGCCAGATTCATTAAGCCTCGCAACAATCGGATTGGGAGGTTTCGGCTTCGGATGCGGCAATCTCCTGAACTTCTCGCTGCAACTTATTTATAGCTTTACGCTGTCGCTGAGTAATTTGCCAGGAACGATGCACAATAGTTAAAGGGCTGTGCAACGTCACGGGTCATTCGATTTTGGATTTTGGATTTTGGATTTTGGATTGTCCCCCAGACGGTGAGTCGGGGGCTTGAGACCTATGCGTGTTTTTGGTCATGAATAAAAAATTGTTACTGTTGCCCCCAACCCTGTGACCAGCCAGATAACATAATGTCCCCTATTTGGGATAACCGTGAGCAAATCGGAACTTTTAGGACTTATGCAATTGGTTGCAGAGTTATCCGGTTTAAAAGATCAGGTGAAAGGGTAGAAGGGTAGGTTTTACTTTATCCTTACTGTTTACTGTGGCGGTGCGGAAGCCCTAGCTGAAAAATCTTTTTGTGTCTTAGTATGATTTGTGGCTGAAAAAATCTTCTGGTATAACGGCAGCTTGATTAAGACTGGGTTTCTAGAACTGGCTATTGACGATCCGGGGCTGCTTTATGGTGCCACAGTTTTTACAACCATGCGAGTTTACCAGTCGTTAGATAGCCAGCTGACCAACTGGAGGGAACACTGCGATCGCCTCCAAAGAAGTTTACAAACTTTTGGCTGGCAGATGCCAGACTGGGAAAGGTTGCGCCAGGGTGCATTGGCGTTGATTGCCTTCTTTCCCGTTCTCAGAATCACCATATTTCCGGATGGGCGAGAGTGGATTACCGGGCGTTTTATACCTGCGGATTTAACTGAACGCCAGAAAATGGGGATTGCGGCGAAGCTTACAGATGCCCCTGAATTTCGCCGATCGCTACCAAATTATAAAACGGGTAACTACTTGCCAGCTTGGATGGCATTGAGTCAAGCCCATTTAGCTGGGGCTAAAGAAGCGATTTTAGTCGATGCATTTGGTAACTGGCTAGAAACCAGTACTGGTAATATTTGGGGCTGGCAAGAGGGCCGGTGGTGGACGCCGCCAAAGGAAGCGGGAATTTTGGCTGGGGTAGTGCGATCGCAATTAATCAGCTGGCTGAGGTATCACTATCAACCAGTAGGGGAGGCTCCTTGGGATGCCAGTTTTGTAAAGCGCTTGGAAGCGATCGCTTATACTAACAGCGTCGTGGAAGTGATTCCTATACGTGCCGTTCTTAACCAGCAAAGCACCATTACCTACGATCCCTTTCACTACGGCTTAGAGCAATTGTCCAGCCTCTTCCGGCGCTAGTACTACAGCCAAACCCTGATTAGAGGAGATATTGCTAGGATCGGATGTAGTGGGGCTAGGGTTCCCTTCGACATATATTTAATGCTTCTTTGTGCCAACGACGTCAACCGATTCTGAGAAAGGTTAACATAATTTAATATAAGAAGCATTCAAAGCGTCATCACATTCCTAGAACCTTAGGAGGAAATCGAGAGTGAATAAGCGGTGGAGAAACGCAGGGTTATATGCACTTCTAGCAATAGTTGTCATCGCCTTAGCAACCCAATTTTTAGAGAAACCAGCCGAGACTCAGAAGGCATTGAAGTATAGTGACTTCATTCAGGAAGTTCAAAAAGGCCGAATCGAGAGAGTTGAGCTTAGTGCTGATAGGTCTAAGGCGCGAGTCACAGACCCAGACAGGCCGACCAGCAAGATTGTGGTCAATCTGCCCAATAATGACCCAGATTTGATCAACATCCTGACAAAGAACAATGTAGATATCGCGGTTTTGCGTCAGAACGAGGAAAGCTTTTGGGTTCGAGCCTTAAGCAGCTTGTTTTTCCCACTTTTGATTCTGGTGGCATTGTTCTTTTTCGTGCGACGCGCCCAGAACGGCCCCGGCTCTCAGGCAATGAACTTTGGCAAGTCTAAAGCCAGAGTGCAAATGGAGCCGCAAACGCAAGTAACATTTGGTGATGTCGCTGGTATTGACCAGGCAAAGCTGGAACTAAACGAAGTTGTTGACTTCCTCAAAAATGCCGACCGCTTCACCGCCGTTGGTGCCAAAATTCCTAAAGGTGTTCTGTTGGTAGGACCCCCAGGAACTGGGAAGACGCTGCTGGCTCGTGCTGTTGCTGGTGAGGCAGGTGTGCCCTTCTTCTCCATCTCTGGTTCCGAGTTTGTGGAAATGTTTGTCGGCGTTGGTGCCTCTCGCGTCCGGGACTTATTTGAACAAGCTAAATCCCATGCTCCCTGCATCGTCTTCATTGATGAAATTGACGCCGTAGGACGTCAGCGGGGTGCTGGTTTAGGCGGTGGCAACGATGAGCGGGAGCAAACCCTCAACCAGCTGCTGACTGAGATGGACGGCTTTGAAGGCAACACTGGTATCATCATCATTGCTGCCACGAACCGCCCAGATGTATTGGATGCGGCATTGCTGCGTCCAGGTCGATTTGACCGCCAAGTGGTGGTAGACCGCCCTGACTATGCTGGTCGTTTAGAGATTCTCAATGTCCATGCTCGTGGTAAGACCCTTGCTAAGGATGTGGATCTAGAAAAGATTGCCCGTCGTACTCCTGGTTTTACAGGTGCTGATCTATCCAATTTGCTCAACGAAGCGGCAATTTTGGCGGCGCGTCGTAATCTCACAGAAATCTCGATGGATGAGATCAATGATGCGATTGACCGGGTATTAGCTGGACCGGAGAAGAAAGACCGGGTGATGAGCGAGAAGCGCAAAACTCTGGTGGCTTATCACGAAGCTGGTCACGCCCTGGTTGGTGCTTTGATGCCCGATTATGACCCGGTGCAGAAGATCAGCATTATCCCTCGCGGTCGTGCTGGAGGTCTTACCTGGTTTACACCTAGTGAAGACCGGATGGATTCGGGTCTCTACAGCCGCTCTTATCTGCAAAATCAGATGGCAGTAGCTTTGGGCGGTCGCATTGCTGAAGAGATTATCTTTGGTGAAGAAGAGGTAACGACTGGTGCCTCGAATGACTTGCAACAGGTGGCTCGTGTGGCGCGTCAGATGGTGATGCGGTTTGGGATGAGCGATCGCCTTGGACAAGTAGCACTAGGACGTCAACAAGGCAATATGTTCTTAGGTCGGGATATTGCCGCTGAGCGGGATTTCTCAGAAGAAACCGCTGCCACAATTGATGATGAAGTTCGCGGCCTGGTGGATCAAGCTTACCACCGCGCTAAAGCTGTGCTGGTTGGTAACAAGCACGTGCTAGAGCAACTGGCGGCTATGCTGATTGAAAAGGAAACCGTGGATGCCGAGGAACTGCAAGAGTTGCTGGCGAATAACGATGTCAAGATGGCTGCGATCGCCTAAATAACACAAAAAGGCACTTAAGTAGGGTGAACCCTGCCCACCCTACTGACTCAAAGGGCAACGCATCAGTGCGTTGCTCTTTTTCATTAGACTTCCTGCGTGAATAGTAATTTTGAGTTTTTTTACCGCAGATGAATGCAGATGGACGCAGATTAACGCAGATAATTGGGGGATCTCATACCATTTCTCTTTAATCATGCTCTTTATTTATACCAAGTTGCGGTCAAAAGTAGTAGACTTGCAAGAGTTGAGAGCTATTGAGAGAAGTGAGCTTCAGCAGTCAGGCTTTCAATGGCGCGACGCAGA
>JAESFH010000210.1_pt1 | contig 32481 bp, 25 predicted proteins | sample 9269381 | NCBI WGS metagenome assembly JAESFH01 (sample SAMN14504062, study PRJNA617094) | algae metagenome | isolation source: Aphanothece sp. CMT-3BRIN-NPC111 and co-occurring heterotrophs from well... | place: USA: Clark Mountains Wilderness, California | collected 2010-04-18
CTGGTAGGTAATACCAAAGACGCCTTGACCTAGTGTGGTGTGGAGGACGTATCTTCCGTCTTGCAGGACGGCTTCAGCCGTTAAGTTCATAAGTAGTTTTGCCACGCTGCCCTATTTTTAACACAGGTAGTCTAAACGAGGAAGGTAGGCAAGTAGGGGTGCAGGGGAGAATTAGAGACAAGAGAAATATCAAGATTAGGATTAGAGAAATTCAGGTGCAAGGATAATGTTCTGCCAAGAAAGCCTCCGCGTCAGCGTGATCGCTCACTACTCCATCCAGCGTTGCTCTTAAAAGGGCGTCCAGGATTTGCCGATATTGCGGTCCGGGTTTGTAGCCCAGCTTTTTCAGGTCATTGCCAGTAAGGGGTGCCTGAACATTAGCCCATCTGGTGAGATATTGCCAAATCTGGCGTCGTACTAATAGCTGACTTTTTACTGCAATCAAAACTAAAATGGGCAACTTGTACTCGCGCAACAGCCCAACGACTTCACTAGGGCATCTGCACATCGGCAAAGACCTCTGGAGGTCTCCCTGCGCTCTCTCCAGCTGCTGTAGCCGTTCGATACTATCCGCTGGTAATTGAAGATTTTTAGCTACCTTAGCGCGATTTTCCGGAGCCAGATGAGCAATTAAAACTTCCAGCCGCATCTGCCAATGAATCAGGGTTTGCTGGGGATCAAAGCGCCGCAGCCATCGGTCAACTAGACGTATCTGCCACCACAGCCTGTCATCCATATCTAGCGTGGGATGAAGACACTTGAGAGCGCCCAAAGACCCCAGCATCTGCAATGCTGGTGCCCAGTAAGGAGCTTGCAAAATGTACTTTAGTTCCCCTTTGAGCCGTGTTTGTAGGGCCGGTGCTTTGCTATTTTCGATCAGAGAGCGATCGTATATCCCGCTCTCGATCGCATACTGAATATACTTTTGTGTCTGGGATTCAATTTCAAATCCCAGCCGCACAGCAAACCGCACTGCTCGATAAATCCGCGTGGGATCTTCAATAAAGCTGTTGGCGTGTAAAACCCGGATTTGCCGCTGCTGTATATCAAGCACACCCCTGAAGAAATCGAGTAGCTCACCAGCACGGGGAGGAGTCAGCCGCACAGCTAAGGCGTTGATGGTGAAATCCCGTCGGTAAAGGTCTTGGCGAATTGAACTCGCTTCCACTTCTGGATTAGCCGCAGGGTAAGGATAAAATTCTGTCCGGGCCGTGGCAATATCTACCCACAGGGAACCCAAGACTGGATCTTTGTGCCACAGTAATGCTGCTGTTTGAAAAGAGCCGTGAACTTCCAAACGGGCTTCCGGGTAAATTTCCTGAAGTGCCGTAGCTAGTTCGACCCCAGCGCCTACATCTTCCTCTTGGCGGTGAAAACCGTCTACTACCAGGTCAATATCCTCAAGGCTTATGCGTTTCCTTTCATGCAGAGGAACCCAGGATGCTCCAGGAGCAGGAGAAAGTGTAGATTCAAAATTTCCCTCACTTTTCGATTGTTCGCCTACACGCGCGTAGGTCAGTAATAAGTCCCGTAACGCTCCCCCCACTAGATAGAGATGCCAACCCCTTTGTTGGGCTTGCTCGGACGCTTTAGTAAGGAATTCCCATAGTTCGGGCACCAAGCGATCGCTCAGTAGGTTGTGCAGAAAGAAAGATGAACTAGGAAAAGTTTCATCCTTCCGCCTCCTTTCTCCATCCTTATGTTGATGCAGCTGTCGCAAAACGTCTGTGCGGGTAACAATCCCGACAATAAGCCCGTTTGATAACACAGGCAGACGCCCGATGTCATAAGTCACCATCAGTGACTCAATTTCTGGGAGGGAAGTTTGTGGCGTAATCGTCTTGAGATTGGTTGTCATATACCCCTTGACTGGGGCATGACTAAAACCGTGGTGCAGGGCTAAATCGATATCCCGCCGGGAAATAATTCCCACTAGGGAAATTAGGCATTGAGTGTTCTCCTGTTCCCTGTTTTCTGACCGCTCTTGAGATACCACACATAGACCAGAATGACCATACCGCAAGAGGATTCTTTGGGCTTCGGCAATGGTGGTGTCGGGCTTAATTGTCCGCACTGGGGAGGACATCAACTCTTGCGCCACTAGCGGCTGGGGAATTTGGGTTTTAAGTTGGTCAACTAGCTGGTTTAAGGTTGCTGATGACTCCATGGCTCGGAGTGTCACAGATGCCGCTTGAGAATGCCCACCGCCACCCAGGGGCTTAAACAACTCATTGAGATTGGTGCCTTCAATTTGCGATCGCCCAATTACTGTTAGTCGGAGCGTGTCCTCGCCCTCGTGTACAGAATACTCACACGCCAACAGCAGAGCATCAGTTTCGGTTATTTCAATTAACTGGGACGCCAAGCTAGATAACCCTGGAACATAGGCATCAGTCTTAAGTAGCACCCAGGAAACTGTGTAGCCCCACACTGTTTCCCTTTGTAAATTTTCTAAGGCAGTAGTTAATAACTGCTGCAATTGCGGGGACAAGCCAGGGTCAATATAATCGGCGATCGCGCGCACATTCGCTCCCTGGCTCATCAACCAAGCTAAAGCGGCAGCATCACGAGGCGTCGTCTGGTCAAATGTGAGCGATCCCGTATCGACGTGGATGCCTAGAGCCATCACCGTTGCCTCTGCCCGTGTGAGGTTGATTGACCGTGCGGATAACTGCTCTACAATCAAGGTCGTGCAGGAACCTACAGGCTCAATCTGAGTGTGAGTGGCGGGAATATCCATCTGATCATTTGGGTGATGATCGTAGACATATATTGAGTTTAGATCTGGCAAATCTAACCACTCGGACGCTTTCCCCAAGCGATCGCGCTTTTGGGTATCCACCACAACCAGAGAGCGGATCTGCTTGGGATTAACAGAGCGGCGTTCAATCAAAGCATACTCATCCCTATGCAACGCCAGAAAATCCCGTACAGCGGGGTGAGAGCCACCAGTTAGCACCACCCTGGCACCTGTTTGGATGCGCGTTAACCCCACGGCTGCTCCCAAGGCGTCAAAATCTGCTGTTGTATGACACAAAATTAAGTCCATAAGCGATTTGAGATTTTCAATTGAAAGTGATTTCAGGAAGCCAGCGCTCTACCCGTTAAGGTGAGCGTCTGGAGGTGTCACGATTTTGGCTCAAATGGGCAATCTCAAATCTCAAATCCTAAATTGGAAATTAGGTGCTGAGAGAGGGTCAATTTTTGGTAGCGTACTACTCAGGGCTGATCGAAAAGCAGCCTTGCCTTAGGCTGAATTGTTTTTATAAAGTCCATTCATTGCTGTCTTGGGAGAATAAAAAATGTCAATCCTGTTTCAACTAGCACTAGCTGCTCTGGTGATCTTGTCGTTCATAATGGTTGTGGGTGTCCCTGTTGCCTATGCCTCTCCTCAAAACTGGGATCAATCTAAAAGGTTCATAATATTGGGTTCTGGCGTCTGGATTGCTCTTGTCCTTCTAGTGGGTGCCCTAAACTTTTTAGTTGTCTAGGCAAAGCTAGCCGTTTACATGAAAGCGATTAGCGATTAGCAATTAGTAATTAGCTATGTTATGTGCCGCCCACAAGGGGCAGGGTATCAACGGCTCCTTAGTTTTATTCGTCGCCCGCTCTTGAGCGAGGTTTGATCCCTAGCTAATAGCTAACAGCTAACAGCTAATAGCTAATAGCTTCATCAAAATACTCAATCTTAACCACATAAAAGACAGCCATGGCAGTTTTCGAGGGAACGTTTACTCAAGACACACCCCTACGGTTAGCAATTATCATCGGTCGCTTCAATGACCTTGTGACTAGCAAACTATTGGAGGGATGTCAAGATTGCCTGAAACGCCACGGCATTGATGTCAATCCCCACGGTACTCAAGTGGATTATGTTTGGGTTCCTGGTAGTTTTGAGGTACCCCTGGTAGCTCGCCAGATGGCGCTCACGCAGCGGTATGATGCCGTGATTTGCCTGGGCGCTGTCATCCGGGGACAAACGCCTCATTTTGATTATGTCGCCGCTGAGGTTGCCAAGGGAATTGCCGCAGTTGGCTTTCATACGGGCGTGCCAGTGATTTTTGGTATCTTGACGGTAGATACTATGCAACAAGCCCTAGAACGGGCAGGCATCAAAAGTAATAATGGCTGGGAATACGCCATGAACGCCCTGGAAATGGCTAGTTTAATGCGTAAAATTAATAGCACGATGCCAGCACCAACCTACCCTGCGTATGAAACGAGCGCAGGAGTTGCTCCATCACTCCCGGTTTCTGCTCAGCGGGCGATCGCCGCTCCCCCCTCCTTGGGTTATCCCCTACAAGAGGGGGAAGATCAGCAGCAACTTTGATTTACAGCAGGGAAGATCAGAAAAAACCTTTATTCACAGAAGCCCCAAGCAGAGCTTTGCTCGCCTTGAAATCAAATGAAGGGGTCTTTTACTCCCCCTGCTCCTCTTCTCCCCAGATCCTCCTGCTGCCTCAGCAGAAAATAGCTGGCTTCATAGTTGACAAATCCTAATTCTTTTGAGAAGCTAGATATTAGTCAAGATTTCGCGGGTATAGCTCAGTGGTAGAGCGTCACCTTGCCAAGGTGAATGTCGCGCGTTCGAATCGCGTTACCCGCTTTGAACAAAAATATCTAGTTAAGCACGATTTTAGCTATTTAGGAGCCTCAGAGCGTCTATGCAAAGCTTGGAAATGCTAAAATTCGCCTAGTGAGGCTGTGACTGATAGAACAGTCGGTAGCTCCTAGTCCAACGCCTTTCCTCAGTGGGTAGCTACTAAGAAAATATCATGTCCAAACCTTGTTAGCTCAAGGCTTCCATACTTTTTACTAAAACTAGTTTTGTTTTGAAGAGCGCTTGTGCCACCTCATAAAGCTCAGAAGATTGACTTAAATACTGAGTACCCATGTCCCTGCGGGCGTCGAGGGCGTCTGGTACCGATCGCGCTGACTGAAGCCTTTGGCTGCAATCGCTGTCAGCAAATATTTGTCGTACAAGACAACGGGTATGCGATTGAGCAACTTTCCACAACGTATCCTTACAAGCGCTCTTGGCGCTGGATGGGTAATAAATGGAGTACTGCTAATACAGGTATCGGAGACAGTTACTTCCCCGTGGCTGTAGGAATTATCGTTGTATTGCTGATTGTGTGGTTGCCTCTGGCGCTTCGCTCTACAGCAAGTCCCAACATTATTTTATGGACTCTCTTAGCGGTACTGTTAGCAGTATTACCAGCACTCATGGTCTGGTTGGCTTACCGACGTTAGACATTGACGACGTGAAATTTGGTTCAAGCCTTGTCCCACAAGGCAGTGCGACAAACGACGAAAATATAGCATTAGACCAAGCCTCGTTCCTTGTGGGCGAGGTCAATCTAAAATCTAAAATCTAAAATCGTTTGACACTCTCACCCAAGACAGCTACGCATGTAGCGGGAGATTTTTAAGATCGAGTCTTAACGTTTGTGTCAAGCAACCACTAATAAGATGGAAATAAATGTTTCTCGCCTCCCACCGAATCCGATTATTGCTGTTGGCAATGGATATCGGGCTTCTCTGGAATTAGCAACTACCAAGGGTGTAGAGCGCAGTCGCGGCGTTCAGGCAATGGCGCAGGCGCTGCGTGATTCCTTCGACGCGATTCTGGAAGCGAACACTCTAGATCTGGAAGCCAGCCGGGAAATGGCGGTGCCAGAGCTGATTCTGGAATGGCTGAAACTAACACCAGAGCGGCTACATACGACGATTCAAATTTTGCAACGTATAGGGGAGTTATCCGATCCGATACGGCGGATGATGAATGCTTCCCATCAAATAGATCACGCTCAAACTTACAGCCAGCTGATGCCTCTGGGAGTCATAGCTTTAATTTATGAAGCCTTTCCGGATTTGGGAGCGATCGCTGCTGGTTTATGTCTGAAAACTGGCAACAGCTTAATTCTTAGAGGCGGTAGTGAGGCGAGCCACTCTAACACAGTCATTGCCCAAGCCCTACAATCTGCTCTTGATGAGACAGGTTTGCCAATAGAGTGCGTGCAGCTAATTCCTTCAGAGCAAGGTGCCTCGATTCGGGACTTAGTAACTCAAGACAAGTATCTGAATTTAGTCATACCTTACGGGCGTCCTAGTCTCGTGCAACAGGTGATGCAGCAGTCAACCGCACCAGTCTTAAAGTCGGCGATGGGCAACTGTTATCTCTATTGGTCCCCCACGGGCAGCTTAGAGATGGCTCGCTGGGTAATTTTAGACAGCCATGCTAGCGAACCCGACCCAGTTAACGCAGTTGAGAAGGTTTTAATTCATAGAAATCAAAAGCCCTCTTCCTTAGTAATGCTGTGGAACAGCTTAAAGGAAAAGGGCTTTGAAGTTCGGGGCGACGCAGTACTGGTATCTGATTTTCCGGATCAGTTAAAACTGGCGACAGAATCGGAGTGGAGTCAAGCGTACCTAAAGAAAATTGTGGCTTTCCAAGCGGTAGATAGCATCGAGTCTGGGATTGCCTTAATTAACCAGTACAGCAGCGGTCACGCCGATTGCTTGGTGACAGAGTCATACCAAGAACGCCGCCAGTTCGCCTTGGGCCTTGATAGCTCCTCTATATACATCAATTCTTCTCCCCGATTTTCCCGCAATCCGAAGCGAGGAGATGCCGTGTTTTTGGGTATGTCTAACCAAAAAGGGCATCGGCGGGGATTGATCAGTCTAGAGACACTAACAACGGTCAAGCAGATTGTTCAGGGAAATGGACAGTTTTAAGAGTTATGAGTGTTGAGTTAAAAGAGAGTTATTGAACTCAACACTCAACACTCAAAATTCAAAACTATTCTTTGGCGACCAGTTTCACGTTCTGGGCTAGACCGAGCATTTGCAGCAATTGAATTGTCATCCAGGTTTGGTCAATTTCCCACCATTGCATACCGTGACGGGCGGAATATTGATAAGCATGATGGTTGTTATGCCAGCCCTCACCGTAGGTTACTAAAGCTACCCACCAGCAGTTGGTTGAGCGATCGCCCGACTCATATGTGCGATAGCCAAATTTATGGGTAGCGCTGTTGACGAACCAGGTACAGTGAAATACTGCCACCAAGCGCACAAAAACTCCCCAAACTACAAACGGCCAACCTCCCAGTAGGTAAAGCACGCCCGCTAAAGCAACCTGTAGGGGAATAAAGTATTTATCAAAAAATTGATAAACTGGGTCGTCAGCAATATCTTTTGTAAAGCGACTAATGTCTTCTTTGGCTTTGATGTCATAGAGCATCCAGCCCATGTGGCTCCACCAAAAGCCCTGATTGGAATCATGCGGATCGCCCTGTTCATCAGAGTGTAAATGGTGTATCCTATGCAAGCCGATCCAGTCGATCGGCCCTCCCTGGCAGGTTAGCGTCCCACAGAAAACAAAAAAATATTCCAACCACTTGGGGGTTTGAAAACTGCGATGTGTCACTAGGCGATGCCAACCTAGGGTAATGCCTAAGCCACCCGTCACCCAGTGTAATAAGATAGCCACACCCACTGCCGCCCAGCTAAAGTTGCTGGGGAGTAAGGCAAAGAGGGCACCCATGTGGATTAGAGCCATAAATAATATGACAGTCCAATCAAGGCGAAGTTTAGTAGTGGTTGCAACAGTCATGCAGAAATCTCAATACGAATTGTGCAGCCCAATCTGCGCGATCGGGAAATTAACAAAGACCTACGGAAGACGAGGTCATAATGAACAGCTTTAAACAGCTGCCAGAGGCAGAAAAGGCACTTTCTCCGATCTTTTCTGGAATTGACGCTCAGGTCAAGCAAAATCTCAAAAAAGTCTTAGATGCTTTTCGGCTTCATCGTGTAGGAGTCCATCACTTTACCAGCGTCACCGGCTATGGTCACGATGATTTGGGGCGTGAAACGCTGGATCGCGTGTTTGCTGAGGTCGTGGGGGCGGAAACTGCCGCTGTACGGGTACAGTTTGTCTCTGGAACTCATGCAATCGCTTGTGCACTGTTTGGCGTCCTCCGTCCTGGGGATGAAATGTTAGCAGTCGCAGGCGCTCCCTACGACACACTCGAAGAAGTAATTGGTTTACGCGGTCAGTATCAAGGGTCACTTATTGAGTTTGGCATTAGTTACCGACAATTACCTCTGACTTGGGAAGGAAGCATAGACTGGGAAGCTCTTTCTCAAGCAGTGGGCGAACGTACTCGCTTAGTGTTCATTCAGCGCTCCTGTGGCTATTCCTGGCGTTCTAGCCTCTCAATTGCTGATATTGAAAAAATCGTCCAGCTAGTCAAAAAACAAAATCCTAACGTTATTTGTTTTGTTGATAATTGCTATGGCGAGTTTGTTGAAGACCGGGAACCACCAGCAGTCGGCGCTGACCTAATCGCCGGTTCCCTAATCAAAAATCCTGGTGGCACTATTGTTACTGCCGGTGGTTATGTCGCTGGTCGAGCTGACTTAGTAGAAGCTGCTGCCTGCCGCTTAACAGCGCCTGGAATTGGGAGTACAGGTGGCGCAACCTTCGATCAAAATCGCCTTTTGCTCCAAGGCTTGTTTTTAGCCCCTCAAATGGTGGGTGAGGCGATGAAAGGCAATCACCTTACAGGTTATGTATTTCAACAGCTGGGCTACCCAGTAAATCCCGCCCCAATGGCTCCCCGCCGAGATGTTATCCAAGCGATTCAGCTGGGTTCAAAAGAAAAACTGATTGCTTTTGCCTGTGCGATTCAGCAGCACTCGCCAGTAGGTTCCTATCTCAACCCAGTTCCAGCGGAGATGCCGGGATATGAGAGCCAGCTTGTGATGGCGGGGGGCACATTTATAGATGGCAGCACATCTGAGTTTTCGGCTGATGGTCCTTTGCGCTCACCTTATATCATTTTCTGTCAAGGTGGAACTCATTGGACTCATGTGGCGATCGCACTTGAAGCAGCAATTGTTGCCGTCGGGCCAGCATAGCTTATACCTGGAATTAAAAGAGGATTAAAATCAGCAGTAGTAATTAAATTTTGCTTGATAGGGTATCCGTCTACGAATAGAGCATTTATTTATCGGCGCATTCCAGCTTAAGGAATTTAGTCTATGCTCAAAGTAACTCGTTACCAACTGCAACGCTATGGTGTTGCTGTATTGACAGTCGCTCTAGCGTTACTGCTTAAATTGCTTCTGGGCGGCGTGCTGAACATCTACAATCCTTTTCTCCTATTTTTTAGTGCTGTCATGGTAAGTGCTTATTATGGCGGTATGGGAGCGGGACTGGTAGCTATCGCTTTAGCGGCTTTAGCAAACTACTACTTTTTTCCATCTCAGTACTATGCGTTTTCAACTAATAACTTACAGCTAGCAGTATTCGTAGTAGAAGCATTATTTATTAATTGGCTTATTGTTAGCTTAAACGCTGCCAAACGACGCTATGAACTCAAGGCGTTAGAATCTCAAAGCGCTCGAGAAGCTTTACATCAAAGCGAAGAACATTTCCGCTTATTAGTAGGAAGTGTCAGCGACTACGCGATTTTTCTCCTAGATACCAATGGGTACATTCTTAGCTGGAATGCAGGCGCAGAAAAAATCAAGGGTTATTTTGCTGAGGAAATCATCGGTCAGCATTTTTCCCGCTTTTATTCTGATGAAGACAGACAGCAAGGTAAGTGTGAACGTGAACTCGATATAGCTGCAAAGACAGGTCGATATGAAGAAGAAGGGTGGCGAATTCGCAAAGATGGTTCGCGTTTTTGGGCTAATGTTCTCATCACTGCATTACGAGATGAGACTGGAGAACTGCGTGGCTTCTCCAAAGTGACGCAAGATATCACTGAGCGCAAACAAACTCTTGAGGCACTTCAAGCAAGTGAAAATAGATTCAAAGCTTTTATGGATAATAGTCCTACTATTGCTTTCATAAAAGATAGTTTAGGTCGTTTTGTTTATATTAATCCCAAGTTAGAGCATTTCTTTAATGTCAAGCTAGGAAATTTTCGCGGAAAGACTGATTTTGATTGGCTACCAGAAGATATAGCACGTCAAGTGCGTGAAGATGACAGCAGGATTCTCTCTACTAATAAACCAATAGAGAATTTGGAAACTATTCCAGCACCCGATGGCTCTCCCCACAATTGGTTAGTTTTTAAATTCCCCATTAGCGATGCTTCAGGACAACAGTTCGTTGGAGGTGTAGCCGTTGATATCACCCCTCGAATGGAAGCCGAGTCAGCATTGGCTCAAAGAGCGGTAGAGTTAGAGCGATCGCAGGCAGCTTTACAGCATCAAACCAGCATCTTGCAATCCATTCTGGACAGCATGGCTGAGGGGGTAATTGTTGTTGATGAACAAGGTAATTTTTTAATTTTCAACCCCGCAGCTAGAAAAATGCACTGTCTTGAGCCTACAGAAGTAATTAACTCGGAATGGAAAACACAATTTAGTTTATTCAAGCCAGATAGAATAACACCCTATACATCAAGCGAACTTCCCCTATCGCAAGCCCTACGGGGCGAGGTTGTGGAGCAAGCGGAAGTGTTTATGTTATCTTCTCAAATACCACAGGGCATCTGGCTAAGCGTGACCGCCAGACCCCTAAGAAATGAAGCTGGAAGGATTGGGGGCGGAGTTCTTGTGCTACGCGATATCACTGAGCGCAAGCAAACTGAGGAAGTATTACAAAAAGATCAAGAATTCTTAAAAGCCGTTCTCAACAATGTCCAATCAGGAATCGTGGCTTGTGATGAAACAGGTGTTCTAACACTGTTTAATCAGTCTGCAAAAGATATTCATGGCTTACCTGAACAACCGATGCCTGTGGAGAAGTGGACAGAATACTACAATTTGTATTTACCAGATGGCAAAACTCGCATGAAAACAGAGGAGATTCCTCTGTTTCGAGCCTTAGAAGGGGAGCGTGTTCATAACGTAGAAATGGTGATTGTCTCCAAACAAGGTGTTCCAAGCGCTGTACTCGCCAGTGGACAAGCGATTATTGACCCGCAGGGTAAAAAGTTGGGTGCGGTGGTGGCGATGCACGACATCACAGAGCGCAAGCAAGCCGAACAAGAACTGAAAGAAAGCGTAGCGTCACTTCGAGCTTTATATGAAGTGATTTCGGCAACAGAACTTAGTTTTAAGGAACACCTGCAAGCACTTTTAACAATGGGATGCCAACGCTTAGGTCTGGATGTAGCGATGGTGTCTCATATTGAAGATCAGCGTTTTCAAGTGGTAGCTGCTCAATCAAGCGATAACAGCATCGCTCCAGGTGATGTCTTTAAATTAGAGCAGACTTATTGCAACGAAGTTTTGCACTCCAAAGAACCTGTTAGCTTTGAACACGCTAAGAGTTGTGAATGGGGAAGCCATTCGTGTTATGAGGTGTTCAAACTAGAAGCTTATATTGGAACGCCAATCGTGGTAGCGGGTCACGTTTATGGCACGCTTTCATTCTCCAGTCCTCAGCCGCGCCAGAAACCATTTAAATCAGTAGACAAAGAGCTATTGAAGTTAATGGCGCAATGGGTGGGAAGTACGATTGAGCGTAAGCTGGCAGCAGAGGAACTAGCAAAAACACGGGATCAGGCGATCGCCGCCACTCAAGCCAAAGGTGAATTTTTGGCAACTATGAGTCATGAGATCCGTACTCCCATGAATGGGGTAATTGGCATGACTGGACTGCTACTGGAGACCGAGTTAACACCACAGCAGCGAGACTTTGTGGAAACGATTCGCAGCAGTGGTGATGCTTTGCTCACCATTATTAATGACATCCTCGACTTCTCTAAAATTGACTCCGGTAAGCTTGATTTAGAGGAACATCCCTTCGATTTGCAAGTTTGCATCGAAGAATCTCTAGACTTACTGGCTCACAAAGCAGCCGGAAAAGGGTTGGAATTAGGATATCTATTCGATCCGCGATCGCCCAAGATGATTATGGGGGATATTACCCGACTCCGCCAAATCTTGGTGAACTTGCTTAGTAATGCGGTTAAATTCACGGACACTGGCGAAGTTGTGGTAGAGGTAACGTCAGTCGTCAAGGATCAGTCGTCAGTGGCAACCGAAACAACTGACAAAGGACTAACTTACGAAATTCAATTTGCTGTTAGAGACACTGGCATCGGTATTTCCCCAAACCGCCTAGACCGTCTATTCAAATCTTTTAGTCAAGTCGATGCTTCCACTACTCGCAAATACGGTGGTACAGGATTGGGACTCGCGATTAGTAAACGGCTTAGTGAAATGATGGGCGGTACGATGTGGGTGGAGAGTGGGGGCGCGATCGCCGGAAATCCACCTCCTAATTTTAGATTGCCAAGTTTAGATTTTCGGTTAGGGGATACTGAGCAAGAATCAGATGCAGTTGAATATAATAATCCCAAATCCCAAATCCCAAATCCCAAATCGCTAGGCTCCACTTTTTATTTCACAGTAGTAGCGCCAGCAGTTCCTAGCTCATCGCTGGTTGATGCCTCTGCTACCCAAACAAACTTAGCTGACAAGCGGTTATTAATTGTGGATGATAACGCCACTAACCGACAAATTCTAACGCTGCAAGCACAGTCTTGGGGAATGAGTGCTGATGCTGTTTCTTCCGGTGCTAAAGCCCTAGAGTGTTTGAGTCAGGGTGAACCTTTTAATATTGCCATTCTGGATATGCAGATGCCAGAGATGGATGGATTAACTCTAGCAGCAGAAATCCGCAAACTACCAAACTGCCAAAAATTGCCCTTAGTGATGTTAACTTCTCTAGATAGATCGCATAGAGATATCCAATCTGTAGACATTAATTTTGCTGACTTTCTTTCCAAGCCTATTAAACAATCTCAACTCTACAATGTTTTGATTAAAATATTTGGGGGGCAGCCTCTCAAAGCCAATTTATCTCGCAATACTTCCCCTTCAGTTGACTCAAAACTAGCAGAACAAAAGCCACTACGAATTTTGTTAGCTGAAGACAATGTAGTGAACCAAAAGGTTGCCCTGCACCTACTAAAACGTTTGGGATATCGCGCTGATGTAGCTAGTAATGGAATGGAGGCGTTAGAAGCATTACACCGCCAGCCTTATGATGTAGTCTTGATGGATATGCAAATGCCAGAAATGGATGGTTTAGAAGCGACAAAGCACATTGTCCAGAAATGGCCTAAGAAGGAAGCACGCAGTACAGACAGGCGAGACGCTAGGCAGACATGTCCTCGAATAATTGCTCTGACTGCCAACGCGATGCAAACAGACCGAGAAATGTGTCTAGAAGCTGGCATGGACGACTACATTAGTAAGCCTATCCGGATAGACGATCTTGTTAAGGCGTTGAGCAAGTGTTAGCCAGAGTAACCACAACGCCGATAGAGTAGAGTGGCTATCCGGCTTTTGGCAAGAGCTTTAGGGGTATTTTTATAGATCAGTCTGCTCCTCCAAATAATTGTATACAAGCCGAGAAATTTGACTTACGAAACTCCTAACCTTTGGATCTTTATAAGGACGCCTGACAAAGATAGCCGCCAAATACCGCTTGCCATTGGGCATATCTATTATTCCAGCATCCCCGACCAGAAAACCAATATCTCCCGTTTTGTTAGCAATAACCGCCCCCGAACCTAAACCCGCAGGTAGCAGGGTTTTGGTGGTGGTACGACGTAATATACCTAAAAGCTGCTGGCGACTAGGCTCCGAAACCAGTTTCTCTTGAGCCAGTAATGCGAGCAACTTCACCATGTCTTGAGAACTGGTTGTATTGGTTCCTTTTAGATCCGCTAAAAGATGGTGAATGACAGTATCTTTAAGCCCCCAACTGCGGAAACGCTGGTTAAGCTTAGCAATGCCACCTAAACGGTCAATAATCATGTTGGTGGCTGTATTGTCACTGATGGTCACCATCTTCGTCACGGTTTCTAAAGCTGTAAACTTAGTCCCCGCTTTTTTATACTGCATAGTTCCAGAGCCATTAGTTATCAAGCTACGCCGCATAACTAAGGTTTCATTTAGGCTAACCTTGCCCGCGTCTAAATCCTGGAAAAAGGCTACGAGGATAGGCAATTTGATAGTGCTGGCTGCTGGAAAAATGCGATCGCCATTAATGTCCAAATAGTTTCCTGTATCCATATCCAGGAAAAACATCCCCGAAGAAAGTGATTTGTACCTCGCCATCACCTCTTTAACTTGAGACCGAAGCGCAGTCATCTCTTTACCACAAGAAGCCGCACCGACACAGGAGGAAGAGACTGCTGCCAGATTTGTTGTTAAGCCAAGCTGATGAAGATTGGTGCTACTAACGCTTGGTGCTTGTTGGGTTTGAACTGAAACCTCTGCTAGGGGGGAAGCCTCTGCGCCTAGGTAACTTGCCTGGCAAAGCTTTGCATCACTGAATAACGTTGTACCCAGAATTGTTAATAGGGCAGCAGGAAGACCAATCCCAAATTTCTGATTCATGTATCAATGATTAAAATTCAAAATTGCCTGGGAGAGTTTAAACAGACTACCACACAATTTTAATTTGGGGATCAGTAATATCTCGTAGAAAAGTAGCGGTTTTATTCTTTCTTCAAAGCTTTAAAAGTTCAGCAGCATCATCCATTTTTATTCTTTAAGTGGCAGCTTTCAGCAGATAGTTGACACTCCCCGCAAATCGAGCAACGGGGAGTCTTGATTTGATGGAGTTCTAGCGAACTTATTCTCCCAAAGCGCCCTAATATACGTCAGCGAAGTCCCAACCGTCTATCCAACCAACCTTCGTGGCAGAGGCATTAACCCGATACCATTTCCCAGAGTATTGGTTAGAGTTTGAATGAAAATTCAAATTGGTGTTTTTATTGTAAGTGAAGAGGATTTTCCCATTGCAAGGAGATGACCTAACATTGAGAGGACCTTTGGAAATATGGACTGATCCTGGTGCTAGGGGGTTAATAATCATCCAACCTTGATGCTGCTGGGTTGAGCAGGAATTTGTTGAGGCATATCCGTAGGTAACTTTCACCCAGGTGTAGCCATTACTCTTGCGGATGCCAGCACTGCGGTCATTCTGAAGATCTGCTCCTGGCCTAGCAACCCGAAGCACACGGCAACTGGTACTGGGACAAGAGCGAATGTTAACAGCTGTCAAGACGTTGTAAACTCGACCATCGGCCTTTGCTGGGCCGCCATTGGCTGCTCCGATAGCATTGGCTGTATTCACTTTAACTTTTAAACTAAGGCGAGCTGTATCAGCTTCATTAATAGCTTGAGACCCCTCTAAGGCGGCGACGGTTTTAGGAGCAAAGCTATTTCCTTCACTAGATGATTCTATTGACTTTTGGGTAGTGGAGCAACTGGTCGCCAGGGTAGCAATTGTTAAAGCAGTAGCGAAAAGACTAATTTTTTTACTAGATGCTAGTAACATAGTTGATTGTTTCCTTTATTTTTGTGTCTAGGTTTTTCTGTTGCCTTATATAGACACAACAACAAAGAGGCATTTTTCGTAAAAGTAAATTTTAAAGTTTTAACACTAGTCTCTAGTTACAAAACACCGAGGAGCAAGGGAGACAAGTAATACACATTTCTCCTCTGCTCCTCTGACTATGGTTGGTGAGTTATTTCTATTACCTTACTTTAGTGCTAACAAGATAAATAATTTGCATTTACCCAGCCTTCCAAGTCATTCACGGCGCTGTTTGGACCGTCTACTACACGGACATAGCTCCAAACTCCAGAATCTTCATGGAGCAATTCCACAGTATTGCCATTATCCAGACCAGCTTTTGATTTTCCATTGGGGGTGAAGCGGAGGGCAAGTTGACCAGTCTGAATGCCACTCACATTGCAAAATGCGTGTGAAGCTTCACTAGTTTCACTACAAGATAGGTAATTTGAATTTACCCAGCCTTCCAAGTTATTCACGGCGCTGTTTGGACCATTTATTACACGGACATAGATCCAAACTCCAGACCCTTCATCATGGAGCAATTCCACAGTATTGCCATTATCCAGACCAGCTTTTGATTTTCCATCGGGGGTGAAGCGGAGGGCAAGTTGACCACTCTGAATGCCACTCACATTGCAAAATGCTTGTTGAGCTATCAAAAGTGCTTCCGATTGCTGAGTGTTTTTGGTAGTCACTGTAGTGGCAGCGACAGCAGGAGTAAAGTTTATACTAAGCATAGAAAGCGATGCTACAGAGATTGTGAGTAGCGACTTAGTTAGATTTTTTATATTAGTCATCATCAGCGTGTTCCGGTTTCTTTGGTAGGGGTAAATTAATCTACCAACTGAGGTCGCTATTTTCCGGATTCTGTCTATTTATTTTCTATTTGCTGTGCAAGCCCTAATCCACTAACTATATGAGCACAAATACACATAACTGCTGGAGGCGGTTAGTAGATAGTAGGGGAATGCCACTAACTACTAACTACTAACAATCCCCACCTACTTAATAAGTATTACGATTCAGGCAACTGGTATTGCCCCACAATCCGCTTGGCGTACTCTGGCACATGGGCATCTAGTTTCTCTGGGTGATGCCGCTTCACGTATAAGTAGTTGCGGGTAAAGTGGGAGTCAATGGAGAAACGGGCATACTCCAGACCTTTCGGGCCAATTTTTTCAATCACAACGCCCATCAGCTTTGCCGCCCACATGGGTAGAGTGACGCCTTTATCGTAGGCGGGGATGCTTTGTTGTACCGCTTGGCGGCGATCGCCTTTTGACATCACTGGCTGCGTTTCTAGCTGCTCTTGTACTAAGTCCAGCATCTCCTGCCCTGTGTCATTCCGTACCATAATCCACTGCCAGCCAAAAGGAGCGCCCATGTATCCCACTACTAAGTCAGCCAGAGAGTTTACATAGTCAAAGCAGCTCATGCAGGAAGGAGCAAACACATCCTTAAGTTCTTTGGTATTCAATCCAAAGAAAGGCACCGTTTCCAGCGAGCCATCCTCGTGTTTGAAGTGAACCCGGAAGTCTTGCATAAACTCGTAATACACAACTGTTTCTGGAGAACGGCTAGTGGTATCCAGAAATTTCTGCAACCCGGCACGAGAAACGTTATCTACACAGGGTGTTCCCAAAACGTAAAGTTTTTCTAAGCCTAGTTGTTTTTCTACCGCTCGTAATGCCTGGATTTGGCAACCCACCCCAATAACTAGCAGCCGCTTCATGCCGGATTGCTCAATTTGCTCCAACACGGAAAGGTTAGGGGATAAAGTTGGCTTATTCACCCGCGCCGCCAGAATTTCCTCTGGGGTACGAGCAATTATCGGCATCGGGCCAAAGCGGTCTTCTTTTGTATTCTGGACGCAGACAACACCCTCTACAATGCCGCGATTCAGCATTTCGATCGCAATGCTGCTGACAATGCCCGTCCACTGTGCCCCCTCAATCGGTTGAGTTTTCCGCGCCGCCATCATGTCTTGGTGAACGCCAAAGTACCACTCATCGGGATTATCGAGATTGCGACTGCGATCGTGGGTCTGTTCTTCCAGTTCCGCAATTTGTTGATTTAAAAATGCACAGGCTTCCTTGACATAATGCACATAGTATGTGTCGCATAAACCGCATTCGCTACAGAGTTCTTTCGCTGGGCGACGGCTTCCTGGTTTAAGGGCTTTAGCTTTTTGGTGAGGTAGCACTGAGGTCATATTATAAAGAGCGATTTATTAACTAGAAACAACTGTTCAAGATAGCTCCAGGCTAATCTTTACATAAACTCAGCAGAGGTAATCAAGACTTAGTTGATTATTACAAACCTGTATTAATAAAGTTAGTCTAGACTCTGGATAACATGGGCTAGCCTGGGAGTCAAAACAAGTGGCAGATAATTCAGGAGAAGGTGCAGCATTTGTTGCTGGAGGAGCTGCAACAGGCGCTTGGGTTTCCACAACAGTTGGCGGAATGGGATTAGCCGGAGGATTTGGAGCCGTCGGAATTGGCATGGCTCCCGTGGCAGCTACTGGGGCAGTTGCTGGTGCAGCGGCCTATGGAGCTTTTAGGGCAATAGGAGAGAACGATGCTTTTGCTTTCGGTGCCATAGGAATTGGTGCTGTAGGTGGTATAGGTATTTCTACTACATTTGGCGGCATGGGATTAGCTGCTGGGGGAACAGCGGTAGGAATTGGCATAGGCACGATGGCGGCAGCTGGAGGAGTGTTTGGTCTCGGTGTTTATGGTTTGGCGAAAATGCTTCAGGAAACCGGGACTAAGGAACCTCCAGCACAGGCTTTTGCCCGGATGGAAGAAAAAATTTTGTTTCAGGAAGCCTATATTCAAGCGCTTATGGAGCTAGATCCAAAATTAGCTGAAGAGGCTTGGAAGCAAAAGTTTGCTGTCTTGGAAATCGACGAGGAGTTAAAGGCGCTAAAAGCTCAAATACCTACAAAGAACAGTTCTTATTTCAATTTTGCAGCACCAAAATTTTATAAACCAACCTTCACGCCCTTTATAAAATCTAGAAACTCTGCCACAAAGTCAACAGCATCAGAATATCAATCTGTTACTGTTGACATTGAACCAGAACAGTTATCTCTAAAGGCTGAAATGTCTCAGACTTGGAGATGCATACATACACTCAAGTGGCATACAGCCTCGGTTAATTCAGTCGCTATCAGCCCAGATGGTCAGACTCTTGCCACTGCTAGTGATGACACCACAGTTAACCTGTGGAACCTGAAAACAGGAAAACTGATATTCACTTTCTTTGGACTTTTAAAAGCCGTTTTTTCAGTGACTTTCAGCCCGGATGGGCAGATGATTGCTAGTGGCGACCTCGATAAGACAATCACTACCTGGAAGGTGGATACAAAAGCAATGCGTAGCTTGTACAGCCATGCTGGCTCCCGCTACAGTCATGCAGGCTACGTTTACTCGATCGCCTACCGCCCTGATGGTGAAATTCTTGCCAGTGGAAGTGCTGACAAAACAATCAAAATTTGGAATCTCCGCAGATGGGTTTCAACGCGCACCCTCACCGGGCATTCAGACACGGTTTGGTCTGTTGCTATAAGTCCCGATGGTCAGACTCTTGCTAGTGGTAGTGCTGATAAGACCATTAGACTTTGGCCTCTGAACAGTTGGGAACAGCCATGCATCCTAATGGGACATTCAGGCTGGGTTAATTCCGTTGCTATCACCCCGAATGGACAGACTCTCGCTAGTGGCAGTACAGACTCAACAATAAAATTGTGGAATCTTCAAACAGGAGAACTTCTCTGCACTCTGACTGGACACTCATCGGCGGTTTTTTCAGTTGCCATTAGCCCTGATGGAAACACCCTCGCCAGTGCTAGTAGGAACAGCGTCAAACTTTGGAACCTACATACTGGGGAATTGCTGAATACCCTTGCTGGGTCTAATCCTGTTGTTTTCAGTCCTGATGGTCAAATTCTGGTTACTGGTGGTGAAGATAGCACTATCAAGATCTGGAATAAATGCTTTGGCGTTAATGAATCCACAGTTGACTTTGTGCCGTCTGGGGAATGGTGGGAAGTTTTGGGCGTGAATAAGAACGCCGATCTGGATGAGGTTAAGCAGGCTTACCGTAGATTAGGAAGGCAGTATCATCCGGATGTTAACGACTCTGTGAATGCAAAAGCGACAATGCAGGCAATTAATAAGGCTTATAAGGAGTTTCAACAGTTAGAAGCGTGATGTGTGCGGCAAGCTTTGCGATCGCAACTCTATCGACAAGAGCAACAGATTTCTCTAAGCCGAACTATCAACGCTCTGGAGGCAAATGGGCTAACTAACGGGACTTGAACAAAGTTCAAGCCCAAACAAGCCCTAAACTGGCGCTTGTGTAAGGAGATCCAGGCTCTGGAATAGAACCAGGTACCGCTTTTAAAAGATAGCCGAGGACTGGGTATGTCCTGTTTGCGGAGCTACAAAAGATCAGTTTGAACCAAAGTAGCTAAGAAAATAACAGACGCGTGTTGGACGAACCTAGCTGTAAGTAAGGTTTGCAGCTATATAAATAAATTTGCCCTTTGAAATTACTCACAAATAACTAAATTAATGGGATAGCCTGTTAATTTAATTGTTTCACTAACTGCTGCTTTTTTGCTGCACAGCCAATAAGAATTAATCTACTACTTTGGGCGCAACATTAGCTTTAGTCTCTCGAAGCTGATTACCAAGTTTATCCAGTTTATTATCACTCATACACTGGCGTACTCGGGGAAAGAGATCATTCTCTTCTTCATCCAAATGATTCAGCATAAACTCCTGTAACTCCCTAACTTTTGCTTTAAATTCGGATTCATTGGCGCTTATAGATTTAATCGCCAGAACCATTTGATCGCCTTTGTCATGCTCATACTGACCTTTATCAATCAGTTCGGCAGTACCTTCGCAATTGCGTGCTTCCGGGTAGAGAACTTGCTCTTCGGCTTCAGCATGTATGGTTAGAAGGTTACCGAGTTTGTCGAAAGAATCCTGTAGTTCATGAGGATCAGCAGTACCCTCAAGCTCTGAGAAGAGGCTTCTAATTCTGTCATGATCCTTTTCTAAGGACTCAATACCGTCCATCTCCTCTTTACTCCTTTTTGTTACGTTATTTCTCTAGACTACCAGACGCTCTTTTAATTGTTGTTAGACCATCTCAAACCACTTTTGTCTACTATCGGCTTTAGGATTATTGCTCACGGCAAAGGTGAGATGCTCCCCTTGAGTGCCTCTGTACAGTCGCGTGCTAGCGGTACTTAGACAAAAACTGAGGTAAAAATGGCTTCAAATCTAGATGGAGAAAAACTTTTAGCTTGAATGGGCATGAATCTAGTATTTGCAAGGGTTTCAGGTATTTTGTGTTATCAACCTCTTTTCTTTGCTGTGAGAGGCTTTCAGCCCCTGTAGGGGCTAGAAAATGTCTAGGTCCCAGCGATCGCCTCCAAAAAGATAATCTCACAGCATTTGAATACCACCGCTCACAGGTAAGTAAGCCCCAGTGATAAATTTGGCTTCCTCAGAAGCCAACAGCAAAATTGCACCTGCGATATCCTCAGGTAGTCCAATTCTTCTGAGTGGGGTCATCTGAGCCATAGCGTCCTTCCTCTCCTGCGGTTGAAAGGCGGTAGCATCAGTCTCTGTCAATCCAGGTGCTACGGCATTAACCCGAATCCCGTGAGGTCCTAACTCTAAAGCCAAGTTTTTCACAAAACCGTCTAATCCAGACTTAGCAGTGCTATGAGCGCAGAAACCCTCACCGGAACTCCGGGATAAGCCACTGCTAACGGCAATGATGCAGCCCCGCTTGTGTTCAATCATGGAAGGAACTACTGCTTTGCAAGGATGAAACGCACCCTTCAGTTCCCCTAACAGTTTTGCCTCGAATTCTTCCCAGCTATACTCTACGAACGGTGCAAACTTAAATGAGGCGTTGGCATTCAAAACTAAGGTATCTATCGGACCAAAAGCCTCTGTAAGCTGTTGCACCATTGCTTCGACTTGCTGAGAGTCTCTCACGTCTGCCTTGATGGCCTGAGCCTTACCACCCTCCGCGGCGATCGCATCTACCACCTGCTGGGCAGCTGCCTCGTTGCTGTAATAGTTGACTCCAACAGCAGCACCGCGAGCCGCCAGTAGTTTAGCGGTAGCTGCACCAATCCCCCGACTAGCACCTGTGATCAACACCACTCGGTCTGTCATTAACCCAGTCTTCTCAAAGTGCTTTCCTTCCTGAGTCTGCGCTGCAATCATATCGATCTCCTTCCTGAAGAAGGTATACGTTTAATATCCTATTATTTAGCGTACTAACTATTTCAACGACAAGGCAACTTGAGACCATATTTGTCGGCGGGGAGTTAATTATATTTAGGATTAATTCATTTAGTGATAGTAGGTACGCTCAACTTTTGTGATTAAACTAATTTCTATGCAAAATCCTCGCCAGCTGGCATTTCTAGCTCTCCGGGATGTCCACCAGCGGGGGGCTTTCGCTGATGTTGCCCTCGACAAATGGCTGCGTACATCTGAGTTGAACGCTGTTGATAAGCGTTTGGTGACGGAACTGGTGTATGGCAGTGTCAGGCGGATGCGATCGCTAGATGCTCTCATCGACCAGCTAGGGAAAAAGAAAGCCAACCAACAGCCCCCCCATCTACGTACAATTCTGCACCTGGGCTTATACCAGCTGCGCTATCTTAGCCAAATTCCTGATTCCGCCGCCGTTAATTCCACAGTGCAGCTAGCTAAAGAAAATGGATTTTCAGGACTCACTGGCGTAGTCAATGGTCTATTGCGGCAGTACATCAGACTAACCAATTTAGGTTTGAAGCCTAGCAGTGAGATCCCAGAAATTAGTAAATCCTCTGAACAGCCTGGAAATCCCAAATCCCAAATCCCAAATCCCAAATCGTCTGATTCGCTGCAACTGCCAGAAAACCCCGTTGAGCGTTTGGGTGTCTTACATAGCTTTCCTGATTGGATTATTCAAGCTTGGTTAGAACAACTGGGTTTAGCAGAAACAGCACAGCTGTGTGAATGGATGAACCAATCGCCAACAATCGATCTGCGGGTAAATCCCCTCCAGGCTTCAATAGAGGAAGTTGAGGCAGCAATGCAGTCTGCGGGTGTCGCGGTTGAAAGAGTGCCTTATCTGCCCCAAGCTTTAAGGTTGACTGGCAGCATTGGTGCAATTCAACACCTGCCTGGTTTTAATGAAGGTTGGTGGACGGTGCAAGATAGTAGCGCCCAGCTGTGTAGCTTGCTGCTGGCACCCGAACCTGGCGAGGTTGTTATTGATGCCTGTGCCGCACCCGGGGGAAAAACCACACACCTCGCGGAACTAATGGGGGATGAAGGGACAGTGTGGGCGTGCGATCGCACTACCTCCCGCCTCAAAAAACTCAAGGAAAACGCCCAGCGCCTAAACCTGCAATCAATCCAAATCTGCACCGGCGATAGTCGTAATCTTTCTGAGTTTACAAACCAAGCTCACCGAGTCTTGCTAGATGCCCCCTGTTCTGGGTTAGGGACTCTCCACCGACGCGCTGACGCTCGCTGGCGGCAAACACCAGCGACGGTTCAGGAACTTTCAACTCTTCAAGGACAACTATTAGATCGGGTGGCTACTTGGGTGAAGCCTGGTGGCATTTTGGTTTATGCAACCTGTACCATACACCCCCTGGAGAATGAAGGCGTCATTCAACCATTTCTCGACCGTCACCCCAACTGGCAGATAGAGCCACCACCGCCCGATTCCCCTTTTGCTGCCTTCGCTACCCCAGATAGATGGATGAAAGTCTGGCCTCATAGACATCAGATGGATGGCTTTTTTATGGTGCGGCTGAAACTAGGAGCAGAAGAGCAAAGGAAATATTTGTAGCTGTACAAGAAATAAATGCCATTAAGTGTTAAGTACTAAGGGAAAGGTTGTCCCCAATACTCATTACTCAAAAAGGAAAAAGCAATGGTACCCAATTCTAGTGTCAAACAGCTGGTAAAAATTCTGATTGGTGCCGCTTGGATAGACGGTAAAGTTCAGCCAGAGGAACGGCAATATCTCCAGCGAGTAGCGAAAGAAAACGGTATAGCTCAAGATCCAGAGATTCAGCCGTTATTGCATGAAATCGTCCCCGTGCAGCCAGCAGAGTGCTATGACTGGGTGCGAGAATATCTAGGCGATCGCCCTACCTCAGAAGATTACCAGCGCCTGATCGAAGCCATCAGCGCCTTAATTTATAGCGATGGGGACGTGGCAACTGAGGAAGCTAAACTCTTGACTCGATTACAGCTTCTCGATCCCGCTACTGGCTCCCACAATTCAAGCCATAGCGCTGTCCTCAAAGCCATTCAAAAACTCTACCACCGATGGATTGACCAACAACCCTAACGATTGATATTTATTAAGACTGCGTGTGTGCCGACGCTGATTAAGCACACTGGTAGCCCTATTCAAGCCAATATGCCTTATTTCCCCAGTTTTTTCCGTAACTTGGGGAAGCTCTGAGGACGAAAGAATGTTCTCTCAAGAGGCAACTAATTGGAAGAAGCTGGCGTCTAAAACTGAGGTAGCATAAATATGCCTAGATGCAAAGCTGCTTATTTCAGCAATTTATAGGTTAAACAGGCAATTTAAAGCACCTGGTCAAGGATAGGAACCTTTTAGTCATCTACGTGTCTATTTACTTAAAGGAAGCTGGTTTTAGGAGAATGCTCTCAATGTCTAATTTGAATCGTTGGAAATCAGGAACAGCTCTGTTAATCGCGCTGGGATTGTCAGCAGGTACGGTTACGCCGATAGTGGCACCCCTGATAGCACCGGCACCAGTATTAGCGCAAAGCACTACTTTCTCGGATGTCTCGTCCAACTACTGGGCTAGAGATTTTATTGCAGCACTAGCGGCGCGGGGTGTGATCGCCGGATTTCCAGATGGCACCTTCCGACCTGAATCCCCAGTAACACGCGCTCAGTTTGCCGCCATGCTCACGAAAGCTTTCAATAATGCCAAAGTTCGTGATGCTGTCGCTTTTAGCGATGTACCATCTGACTACTGGGCGAGGGCAGCAATTCGGGAAGCATATGAGGAGGGATTTTTAGCAGGTTATCCTGGCAATGTCTTCCGACCCAACCAGAATATTCCCCGTGAACAAGTCTTAGTTTCACTGGCAAACGGACTCAATTATTCTCCTACCGGTTCCACAGAAAACGTTCTGGGATACTATAGCGACGCCTCAGGCATTAGTGGCTACGCTGAAAGTAGTATTGCCGCCGCCACAGAAAAGGGCTTGGTGGTAAATTATCCCAATGTCAGGTCGCTCAATCCGACTCGAAATGCTACTAGGGCAGAAGTGGCCGCTTTCATCTATCAAGCCTTGGTCAACCAAGGACAAGCCGCAGCCATTAACTCGCCATACGTTGTTTCACTTACACCCACCACACCGCCGGTATCTAGTTTCAGAATTCCATCTGGCACCACTATTCCAGTCAGATATGACAAAGAAAGAATTCTGGTCACCCAGGATGAAAGGGCACCTGTGACGGTAACTGTAGGGGCAAATATCACAACATCCAACGGAACAGTACTAATTCCAGCTGGGAGTGAAATAGCTGGTGAGGTGCGACCAGCCCAAGGAGGCTCACAGTTTGTCGCGCAAACGTTGACCCTGCCCAATAATCGCCAGCTGGCTATAGATGCCTCTTCTCAGGTGATTACAAGAACTGAAACGATTAGAAGGGGTGCCAGCGCCGGCGAGCTGATTAGGGGTGCGGTATTGGGTTCTGCGGCTGCGGCTGCGGTCGCGGGTGTTACGGGTGACCGAACCATCAGAGCCGAAGAAGTATTAGGCGGTACGGCCTTTGGTACTTTAATATCACTCTTCCTAGGTCGAGACAGAGTTGATCTGGTTGTGATTGACCCTGAGACTGACCTGAATTTGAGGTTAAACCAGGATTTAGTAATTGGTACTGGTAGCTAGAGATTTGAGATTTGAGAGTGTTTTCTCAATCTCAAATCCTAGATCTAACATCAGCTGACTTGCTGCTCCACTAGTAGCCAAACCACAACAGTTGTCCCTGGTCTTGATGTGTCTGATACCAAAGCGTTAAGGGAGCCGCGGGCAGCCCAGCTAGATTGAGCTGGGCTAATTATTTCAACTTCACCCTGCATTTTTTCTACAAGTTCTTTAGCGATCGCCAGCCCTAATCCTGTGCCCGGAATCCCGGCTTTGGTCTGGACACCCCGGTAATGTCGCTCAAAGATATGCTCTAAATCTTGTGGTGGAATACCATAACCATTATCACTAATGGCAATTGCCAGTTGGGATTGGGGATTATTCGGTTGCTCGTTAGACTCAATAATCTTTGCTTCCTGGCTAGCTTGAATCGCTCCCGCTTTCTCGCCAGCATTCTCTAATGCCCAATCAAATCGCCTCCTCCCTACCTTGATGTTAATCTGCCCAGGGGCAGGCGTGTATTTCAAGGCGTTGTCGAGCAGATTGCTTAACACCTCGCGCAACGCCTTGGCATTAGCTTGCACTAGCGGCAAGTTTGAGGGGATTTCCGCAATTAAATCTAAATTTCGTTCTTGCGCGATCGCACTTGCAGAAACTAGAAGCGGTTCTAAAACTTCAGCCACTGAACAAGATTCTAAGGTCAGCGCTTGACGTGCCCAGCTAGCCTCTGGCAACAATAGGGACGAGGTTACCTCGCCCCTATTTTGATTAGGGGCATTCCCCGTTTGCTGTTCCTCCCATGAGGACACGCCCTCTATCGTTAGCGGTACGGAATCGGCTTGAGTCAAATCAATGCAGCCGTCTAACTGTTGCAGCAACTCCTGCAAGCGATCGCTCTCCCGCACAATGCCACTAGCAACTTGGTGGTTGGGGTCACTTGGTCGCAAACGCCTAATTAGCAGCTTACCAAACGTCCTTATCGCTGTGAGCGGATTGCGAAATTGGTGCAATAGATCGTCCATCAGGTCGCGCTGTTGCGCCTGAAGGCGCTGGTACTGACTCAACCGTTGCTCAAACCACCCTCGCCGCTGGTCTATAAGACATGCGATCGCTAGAGTATGGGCAATCCGTTCAATCTGAGTTCGCTCCTCCTCATTCCATTGTCGGTCTTCACGACCTGTCACCAGCAATCCCATCACCACCCCCTCATGCATCAGGGGCAAAAATATTTGGCGCTGCCGCCAGAGGGAATTTTCTTCCCACGAACTTTGATTTGAATTTATCTGAGGCTTGTTAGAGGCATCCGGAGGCGTCTGAGGAACCTTTAGCAGTGCCGCTGAGAGTAACCGGGGCATAGCCTCAACAGCACCAAGCTGCTCAGGTAATAGAGCGTAAGGGAGGCCCATCTGCCTTCCCCTACCTTCTTCCCACACAACAGCTGTCTCAGGATAAACCACCACAGGAATTAGCTTTGCCTCTGCCCCTTCTACCAGTTCTTCGGTCAGATACACAACACTTAAAGCCGCCCCTAGCCCTTGGGTTAACAGTGCCACTTGCGATCGGCACAGTGCAATGAATTCTGAGCTGGCAGGCATTAACATGCGGACAGAATTAGAAGTTTCACAGACTCAACAATGGGATTTGCTCCCATTTTCTATAATGTCTAAACCCTCTGCTATTTGCAGCATAAAAGCTAACTTGTTACTTTATGTTACATAATTTAAATTTTTATATACTATCTTTGTGCTTCTACGGCATCTTGAGAGTGCCTTTGCCTTTACAGCAAAGGGTATGCCGGATTTGTATCAATATATAAATACCGATTGAACTTTTGAACTCCAACAGATATACTGGCGACGGCTTTTGTAACTATCATTACAAATGTCAACTGAAACAGGAGGTCACGAGGTTGGCAAGAAGACGTAAGCGTAAAAGTCGCCGTCGTCAGGAAGGACGCAGGATTCTGGAGCATGTGCCTCAGTATAGTCTTGAAAGTGGCGAAGATAAACCAGTAACAGCTGCACGAAAATTTATTCAATCCGAAGGTATACTTCCACCCGCTTTACTACTTGTGAAGCGGAATGAACATACCACAGATCGGTACTTCTGGGCAGAGAAGGGGCTATTCGGTGCCCAATACGTAGAAGAAAATCATTTTCTTTTTCCTAGTCTGCGGGTACTCGAAAGCCCTGTGGAAAAGCCAGTAGTCGCACTGTCTAGCAGCTGAGACATCACCTTGGAACTCGCGAACTTAGCGGGAATTATCCCTACTCAAGCGCTAAGGTTTGGGTAGGGTTGATTTTTACAAAGCGGTTAGCGATTAGCAATTATAGCAATCATTCAGTTAGCTTTTAGCAATTAGCTTTTAGCGATCCTTCAGTTATAGCACCAGTTCTGGGCGCATGAGGTCTTGTGTCGATTGTCAAACATCGTTATAGCAACTGCTATAGCTATTAGCCCGATACATACCTCGCCCCATACGCTGGCGAGAAGATTAAGATCAGGGGACATTAACACCCTGCCTTGATTGTGGGCAGCGATTAAGAGCGCTAATTGCTAATTACTAACCAGTAATCGCTTTTATTTTCTTAATCGCACGGCTTCAATTGCAGCGCCTCTTGCATAGCGGCCAGTTCATCGCGATGGGCGGTGACGGCAATCAGACTTCGTTTTCCTATTTCTCCATTAGGTACTGCTTCCATTTTTATAGATACCTGCTCTGTACGCCCCGCTCTTTGCCAGTAAAACACGCCAGCAGCCGGGGCTAGTAAAACCAGTGCCAGAGAAATCCTGCCCAGCGTAGGATATAGCAGCGATAAAACCAGCGAGAGGCAGAGGAAGCCGCAGGCTGCGAGCAAGGTTAAGAAGATAGCAAGAAACCAACTAGGTCGTACAAACCCTTGGAACGTGACTTGATTTGTTGCCGCATCCAACGCCGTAACTCGATAGGCACGCTCGTCAAAATACTCTTGCAACTGAGACAAAAGAGATTCTTCTGGTTGTTCAGCAATCAATTTCACTTGCTGCGTTCGATCTTTGACCGAGGCTCGGATAAAGAAAATTAGACCGACGGCTAATAATAACGTCAGCAGCAAAGTTGAGGAAAGAATTGTAGTATTCACAGAGAGGTTAGTTAAATAGGCATATCAGCCTTTACTTTACACATATGGATGAAGAATTGTTAACTGAGTGCATCAGTAGCTGATGACGAACGGGCAAAAGGGTTGCCTTTTTTTGTGTACTCATACCAAAAGCTAGCAAGTTCCTGAGCTTTATCCCCCCAAGATGCTTGGATTTGATACATTCGGCGGGGGCGTCCTCGTCCTTCTACTTTTTTCCAGTACCCCGTAATCGCGCCTGCTTCTTCCAAGAACTTGAGCGCGCTGTAGAGGACGGTATCAGAGAGTCGATAGATTGAAGGCTCTCTCTCCAGCCGTCCGATGAGTTCGGTTCCGTAAGATTCTCCCTCCAATAACATAGCCAGGACATAACACACCGCTAGTTCCTGGTTCAGATACAGGGGAGGGGGATTGCGAAAAAACTGATATATATCCTCGAATTTCATTTGCTAACCTGCTGAAGATCCCAGCCAAAAACGTTAGCTGACGACAGGGCTGAACGCTACCATCAATTTTAGCTATCTCGCGCGAAGCCGTGCGCTAATACGGCTTCTGTGCCAAAAGATTACGGTGCGGGCTTGCCAAGATCGCTATTGCATGAACTTGAACTACTTATCCAGCAGCCTCAAAGCATTTTGCAAGACCTAAGAGTGAACTGCTTTGAGTTTTGGATAAGCTCGGAATGCGCTCATAGACTAGGTTTCGTGGTAAAATTAGAGCTGTTGTTGCCCAACTTATACAACAGTAATGTCTTCTGGCTGTAGTGGGACGTGGTGCGGTTTTTGCTTTGGGTGGCGATCGCACAGGGTAGCCAGTAACGCTGCCCACAAATCTTGAGCCACAGAAAGCGGTTTGGGAACTACTGCGCTTTGGTAGACGGTTAAACTCCACACCAAAGCCACAGCGTAAATGCCGTAAGCCAAGCGCTTCCTCGAAGTTGGTCCCAGAAACTGCATTGTCCTTGCTAATTCCTGTTGAAACGACTGAGAAGGAAATGGCAGGCACAAGGAGAAGCACAAATCAATTTACAGCCTGCCAGATCAAAGTGACGGTGGAAATGAATAAAAAGTTCTTAATAGCGGTTTTCGTTTAAATGCAATACATCTCGATTAAGAGACAAGAGACCTAAAACCCAGATAGCTGTAATTCACCCAGTTGAGAACCGCTATAGCCGTTTGTCCCCTAGTTGCGACAAACTGGTTGTCAGAGGGATTGTCATCAACCTTTCAAACCCGGCAATCTATCAACAAAGCAGTTGTTGTCTGGAAACATCCTTGATTCCCCCAGTTTGAGGCTACTATGCCAGAGAAGTCTGACACCCATCCACTTCCCTCAGCCCTAAAGCAAATTGCCGTCACCCTTCGCTTGACCGGCTGGATTGGCTTTTGGGTTCAGTTAGTGCTAGCGGTTGTTTCCAGCCTGATTTTGTTATTTGCCATCCTATTAGCTGGGAGGCCTGCACCTGTCAACGGCACTATCGCCGTTAACAATACAGGCCCAGGTACTGGAGGTGGAGCATTCTTCGCTGTTTGCGGTCTTTTTGTGCTGTATTTCAGCATTTATCAAGCTTTCCGCTGCACGCGCATCGCTCGCCGGCTGCAAGACCCTAACCCCAACCTCCGCCCCAAAAAGGCAGACACGATTAAATTTCTCAGGTTCGGATTGATCGTGAGTTTGGTGGGGATGCTACTGGGTGTTTTAGCCGCTGAATCAATTACGGGTACTTTACTGGGAAAGTCCCTTGCCCAACCTCAGTCGCTATACAACCCAGCGATTAACCTCAGAGAATTAATTCAACCGTTGGATATTTTTGTGGTGCTGGCAAATACCCATACCATTGCCGCCCACTTTGCGGGTATAGCGGCTGGTTTATGGTTGCTCAATAGGTTAACTCGCTAGGCGATGAGCAATTTTATCTGTAGGTATGCTTTCTTTTGCTACCATTTTGTACGGGTTAGGCAATAGGTGTATATCGCGATCGCAGTGTATCCTGATTTATTGGCGCAAAAAAGCTGGGGAAAATCGTGCTAGACCTTAAGCAGATACGGGAAAGTCCACAAGCTGTCCAAGAGCGACTTAATCGGCGGGGTGTTGGTCAATATGACCTACAGCCGATTTTAGACTTAGACCAAAGTCAACGGGAACTGGAAGGGAAGCGATCGCACCTGCAAGCCCGAAGTAACGAAATTGGCAAGTTAGTCGGTCAAAAAATTAAATCTGGTAGCAGTCCTGACGCCCCAGAACTTCAAGCCTTAAAAGATGAGGGCAACCAAATTAAAGCCCAACTCGGCGAACTGGAGCCACAGGAAAAACACCTGAAAGCTCAAATAGAAGCACTCTTGTTATCACTTCCTAACCTTCCCAGTGACTCGACCCCCATTGGTAAAAGCGAAGAGGAGAATGTCGAAATTCGCCGCTGGGGTGATGAGTACATCCCCCAAAATACAGATATTATTCCCCATTGGGAAATTGGTGAAAAGCTGGGCATTCTCAATTTTGAGCGCTCGGTTAAAGTAGCAACGAGTCGGTTTGTCACCCTCATTGGTGCTGGTGCTGCCCTGGAACGGGCGTTAATTAACTTCATGCTCAACCAGCAAATTCAAGCTGGGTATGTTGAGGTTATTCCCCCATTTTTAATCAACAGCCAATCCCTCACCGCCACCAGCCAACTACCCAAGTTTGCTGATGAAAGCTTCAAGTGCGCTCAAGATGACCTCTGGCTGATTCCCACCGCTGAAGTGCCAGTAACAAATCTTTACCGAGATGAAATTCTCTCAGCAGAACAGCTACCTATCTATCACTGTGCCTATACCCCTTGCTTTCGCCGGGAAGCTGGTAGCTACGGGCGAGACACGCGGGGGTTAATTAGACTGCACCAGTTTAATAAAGTTGAGTTGGTCAAATTTGTCCATCCCAGCACCTCCCAGCAGGAGCATGAATCCCTGGTCCAGAATGCCGAGGCGATTTTACAAGCCTTGAAGTTACCTTACCGAGTGATAGAACTTTGCACTGGCGACTTGGGCTTCGGGGCGGCAAAGTGCTACGACATAGAAGTGTGGCTGCCTTCTGCCGACAACTACCGCGAGATTTCTAGCTGCTCGAATTTTTATGATTTTCAGGCGCGGCGTGGCAACATTCGCTTTAAGGAAACTGGCAAAAAGGGCACCCAATTTATTCACACACTAAACGGGTCGGGTTTGGCTATAGGGCGTACTATGGCTGCAATTCTGGAGAATTATCAACAACCAGACGGGACAGTTAAGATACCCGACGCCTTGCAACCTTACCTAGGACGCGAACTGCTATAGTAGGTTTCCACAGGATTTATATCAAGTCCGTTTAATTGCTTCGTTTATAGCCTGTCGTTTTTTGTCAGGCGAGGTCGCTCTAAAATCTAAAATTGTTTTACCGCCTTTCATCCCTGCCGACAAGCGGACGGGGATGAAAAGCGAACTTTAATAAACCAACAGCATTGTTTATAAGCGTGGAAAATGACGAAAAATTTTTATAACCCCTAGAATATTTCTTTTTTTTTTTTGATATACTAACCTTGATGAGGAAGATCTATTTTTTAATGAACAAGAAAATAAATATTTCCATTATTAAATTATAGCACAAGAAAACCAGCGCAGGTTTGTACGAGGAAACTCTAATCTCTATAGTTAATATAAATTTTGTAGCAGAGGCTAGAAGTCTGCGAAGCCTTAAAGAGTTTTGAGTTAATCGGCATGAATGACCCGGCAGGGATGGGAGACGGACGCTCCTAAGTTTCGTGCTACGCCTAAAAGACTCGTTACTTTTTTCTTCTGCATACCTCAAAGACAGGGCATTGAGATCAAATGCGGAGTTATAAACTCAAAACTCAAAACTCAAAACTGGAGCGAAGCGGTGACCAGGGTTGCTGTTGTAGCCTTTACTACGGATTGCTAAGCGACACCTTAGAATGAAGAAGTGTGTAGCGGAGTTGTATTAAATATTTTTATGCCAGTTTTTGCGGCGATCGCAGTTCTAGCCCTTTTGATTGTGGTACACGAGCTGGGGCACTTTATGG
>JAESFH010000211.1_pt1 | contig 32333 bp, 36 predicted proteins | sample 9269381 | NCBI WGS metagenome assembly JAESFH01 (sample SAMN14504062, study PRJNA617094) | algae metagenome | isolation source: Aphanothece sp. CMT-3BRIN-NPC111 and co-occurring heterotrophs from well... | place: USA: Clark Mountains Wilderness, California | collected 2010-04-18
GCTGGCCCATGCCGAGGTAGTCGTTCGAGCACCAGACCGTCACCGCCCGCACGCCCGCCGGGCCGTGCCAGAGCGCCTCGGGAAAACGACCCGCCACCCGCTCCAGATCCGCAAACACACGATACCGACCCTCCCCCTTCAAACGGGCGAGAGCATCCTCGAAGTAGCGGCTGTAGTCGTGCGGGATCGGCCTCGCACAGTTCGGACGCGTCGCTTCAGCGGAGCGGCCTCGGGAATTCGGGGGAACAACGAACTCCCTTGAACATGAATCGGCCCTCGTACTGACCTGGATCAAAGCATTGAGGGCAGGCCAGCACTGGGAGATGTCCGCAGGTTCTACATTCGGTCGCTGGAACGGCATGTTCATTTCGAAAGCCCACGCGCTCTTTACTTATGCTCAGGCCCACCCTGCGCGTGGAGAAGAGTATGCATTCCGCAACAAGAAGAAGCGGACCTAGGTCCGAAGTTCTCTTGGACCTGCGTTGAGCGGTCGGTCCGCTGCCATGGCGGCGCGTGCGAAGGCGTATCCTCGGTCCGAGGTTCACACGGCGGGGCTCACGAGGCGCAGATCCGGACGCGACGACGATCCACGATGTCCTGAAGCGTGAGCTCAGGTAACAGCCGGAGCGAGACCAAGGGGCTATGCCCGGGTATCCTACGGATAACTTGGCGCGCGATTACCCAGTCCTTGCACCCGCGGATAGAGAAACAGATCCAATCCTATGTGCCGCCTTGCCCCACCCCCTGGCCTGCAGCCCAGCCGCTCCAGCGCACGGGGATCAGCGACCTGAACCCCAGAATGCCAGATAGTGCGAGATGGCCACGAGGTCCTCATCGGGGATGTCACGCGCAACCTCCACCATCGCGGGGTCGTAACCCCGACGCTCCCCCGTCTTGTATTCCCGCAGGGCCTTCAGGAGGTAATCCTCCCGCTGCGCTCCGATGCGGCCGATCTGGTCATGTCCGGACAGGTCGGGGTTGTGGCAGGATCCGCAGCGATGCCTCTGGGCGGCTTCGCGCCCCTTCTCGACCAGGACCGCGTCGCGTCCTTCCGAGGGAGGCGTGGGTGGGGGAAGCTTCGCGATCTCGTCCGCGAACGCCCGCAGATCGTCGTCGGTGAAGTCCTTCGTGAGCTCGTTCATCGGCTCCGCGATGCGCTGCTTCTCACGAAACTGGTAAAGCTGGATGAGGACGAAGTCCGCCGGTTGAGCGCCAAGGGACGGAACCTCGGGCGTCTGCGACGTTCCTGTGTCGCCATGGCAGGCGAGACAGGGGGCGAGGCGCTCCGCGAGGGGTTCGGCTGCAACCTGCATCGGCGGAAGAAGCACCGCACCGAGGACCGCCAGCAGGGTTGCGAGAGCCGGCGAGCGAAAGCCTTTCGCTCGCCCCGCGTCGAGGGATCTATCCACCATAGCTCACGCGGTAGACAGCGCCGTTGAAGTCATCGGAGACTAGGATCGATCCATCCTTCATCACCTGCACGTCGACAGGTCGGCCCAGGTACTTGTTATCCTCGACGAACCCGGTGAGGAACGGCTCGACCGATTTCACGGTCCCGTCCGGGTTGAGCTTCGCGACGACCACGTCTCCGCCGAGCTTCTGGGACCGGTTCCAGGCCCCGTGCCGCGCGATGAAGATCGCGTTCTTGTACTCGGCCGGGAACATCTCGCCGGTGTAGAAGCGCATGCCCAGGGCGGCCGTATGGGCTCCAAGCAGCGCAACCGGGGGCTCATAATCCTCGCAGGATCTGCCCCAGCCGAATTCCGGATCCCGGAAGTTGCCCTGGTGGCAGAACGGGTAGCCGAAATGCTTCTTTCCAGCCTCCCTGACGCGGTTCAGCTCGTCCTCCGGCAGGTCCTCCGAGACCCAGTCGCGGCCGTTGTCGGTGAAATAGAGTTCCCGTGAGGTCGGGTGCCAGTCGAAGCCGACCGTGTTGCGCACGCCCTGCGCCAGAACCTCCATGCCGCTGCCGTCGAGGTTCATGCGGCGGATATGGGCGTAAACGTTCGGATCCGGATCGTTGATGTTGCCGGGCGCTCCGACCGGCACATAGAGCTTCTCGTCAGGTCCGATGCCGATGAACTTCCATCCGTGGGGCTCATCCTTCGGCAGCTGATCATTGACCAGCGTCGGCTTCGGCGGATTGTCGAGCTGGTCCTCGATCCCGTCGATGCGCCAGACCTTCGAGAGCTCGGCGACATAGAGCGTGCCTTTGTGGAAGGCGAGGCCGTTCGGCCGATGCAGGCCGGACGCGATCACTTTGACCTGACGCTTGCCGTCCCGTTCGACGAGCGCATGAACCTTGTCGAGAAGCCTTGAGCCGACGAAGACGGTGCCCTTGTCGCCGATCCGGAGCGTGCGAGCGTTCGGAACGCCGCTTGCGAAAACTTCGACCTTGAAGCCCTGTGGTACCTTCAGCTTTGTGACAGGCAGCTTGTCGGCAGAGGCCGGAATCGGCAGCGGAGCGACCGGTGCCAGCTTCAGAGCCCCTTCCGATTCCGGCCGCCCATAGAGAGCGGAGCCTGGAGCCGGCGGGGCCTGCCCTGCTGCCGGAGCGCCGGAGGATGGAGGTGGTTGCTGCGCCTGCGTGTTGGTGGCGTAGATTGTTCCCATCAACAGGACGGCAAGCGCAGAAGCGCAGAGCTTGGTGTGGTCGACCGGCATGGCGTTTCCTCTGAAGCAGCCACCGAGGCTGGAGGCGCTTGTGGGGTCGGGTTCGTCGAGAACGGCGAATGGACCGAGCCCTAGGGTGGTATCACTTCGATCTGGATCGATGAGTAGAAGGCCGCAATATTGGCAATGTCTGTGTCCGTAAGCTCCTTCGCCACGATGTTCATTGTCTCGTTCTTGCGGATCCCGTCACGATATTCCGTGACCGCCTTCGCGAGATAGTTTTCCAGCTGGCCGGCCAGGTTGGGCGATTCCGGGTTTTTCGACAGCCCGTCCATGCCGTGGCAGGCCTGGCACACGCCTGCCACCTTCTGACGCCCGGCGCGCGCGTCCGCCGCGAGCGCAACGTCAGCCAACGAGAGCACCATCAAACCGGCAACTGCGAGCGTACGGATCATTGTGCTGTCCAAGATGGCGGGCGTGCCCCGCGGCACGCCCGGTTCCGCCGGTTATTGGCCGTAGGAGATGCGGTAGATGGCGCCGCTCGTATCGTCGGACACGAGAAGCGATCCATCCCTGAGCATCGCCACATCCACGGGGCGGCCGAGATATTCGCCGTTGTCCGTCAGCCATCCCTCGGCGAAGACCTGCGGCTTGTCGGCCGTGCCGTCGGCCTTCACGGGCGTGAACATGATCCGGGCGCCCACCGGCTTCGTGCGGTTCCAGGATCCATGCTGCGCGGAGAAGATGCCGCCGCGGTATTGCTGCGGGAACATGGTGCCGGTGTAGAACATGAGCCCGAGATCGGCTGCGTGAGGCGCCATCTCGGCCTGCGGATTCACCACGCCGGCCGGGACCGGATCATCCTTGTATTCGACGGTCCGCACCGTGCCGCCGCCATAATACGGGAAGCCGAAATTCTGGCCCGCCTGAGTCGCGCGGTTGAGCTCGCCCGGAGGCTGGTCGTCGCCCATCCCATCGACCTGGTTGTCGGTGAACCACAGGGTCTTGTCGGCAGGGTTGAACTCGATTCCCACGGAGTTGCGGACTCCCGTGGCGAAGACCTCCTTGTTCTTGCCGTCCTGGTCCATGCGCACGATGCCGCCGATGCCGGTGCGCTTGTAGAGGTCCATCTTCTCCTTGGCGGGGACGTTGAAGGGCTGGCCGAGCGCCACGTAGAGCTTGCCGTCGGGACCGATGCGACACACACGGGCCGTATGGTTGTAGCTCTCCTCCGCGGCCGGAATGAGCTCGCCCTGCTTCAGCACCTGGAAGGCTGCCACATCCGGTCCTTCGTAGAAGAACTCGGCAGCGGGGAATTGAAGCACCCGATTCTGCTCGGCCACGTAAAGCACGCCGTCGGGCGAGAAGCAGACCCCGTTCGGAATCTTGAACGTGACGGAGGGTGCAAAGATCTTCACCTCGTCGGCGATCCGATCCTTGTCGCGGTCCGTGACCGCATAGACGTGGTTCTTGCGGGTTCCCACGAACACCACGCCGGCATTCGGTCCGACCGCCATGTGGCGCGCATCCGGCACCAGGGCATAGAGGTCGATCTTGAAGCCCTGGGGCAGCTTGATGTTCTGGAGGTTGCGCCGGATCGCATCCGCCTTGCGTCCCTCCTGTGGGATCGGCTTGGGCTCCTCCGTGCCGGTGCTCTGAAAGGCGCCGAGGCGATCGAGGTTGCCGGTGGGCGACTGGACGGCAGGCTGAGCAAGAACAGGGGACGCGAGAACAGCCACAGAGACGGCAGCGAGCCAAAATTGCTTCATGGGATCCTCCGTAGTGCGCCCGGCTTCTCCGGGTCTAACGTTAAGCTATCCTGTGCAATTCTGAACGCAAGACTGATGTGACGTTAGGGCAGCATTCTGCACTTTTCTCAGCTGTTCGCCCCGGCGTTGCCGCCGATGGTGCGGTAAACGTAGGCGGGAGGCGTCGCCGAGCCGGCTTCCGTGGTCGCGAGCTCCTGGATGCGGGCGTGCAATGGCGAGCGCGAACAGGCCGGATCCGTGGCGCTCGCATCGCCCGTGAGGGCAAAGGCCTGGCAGCGGCAGCCGCCCCAGTCCCGCTCCTGGCGGTCGCAGCTCCGGCACGGCTCCGGCATCCAATCCACGCCGCGGAACGCCTCGAAGGCCGGAGACCTGGTCCAGATCTCCGACAGCGGATGGTCCGTGACGGACCAGAAGGTGAGATCCGGGATCGTCTCCGCCGCATGACAGGGCAGGACCTTGCCCGAGGGGGTCACGTTGATGAGGCGCCGCCCCCATCCTCCCGCGCAGGCCTTGGGATAGGAGGCATAATAATCGGGAACGACAAGATCGATGACGAGCGTCCCCTGCAGACGCTGGCGCGCCTCCTCCACGATCGCGATCGACCGATCGACATCGGCGCGGGCCGGCATGAGCGCGGCGCGGTTCACATAGGCCCAGCCGTAGTACTGCGTATGCGCGATCTCGAGACGCTTGGCGCCGAGCGTGACGGCCAACTCGATCAGCTGCCCGACCTCGGCAATATTGCCCCGGTGAATGACGGCGTTGAGCGTCAGCGGGAGCCCGAGCTCGACGACGCGTTCGGCAAATCGCATCTTCTGCGCGTGACCGCCCGCGAGCTTCCCGATGCGGTCGGCGTTCGCGGCATCCGCGGCCTGGACGGAGAGCTGCACATGATCAAGGCCCGCATCGTACAGCGTCTGAAGCTTCGGCAAGGCCTGTCCGATGCCGGACGTGATCAGGTTCGTGTAAAGACCGGTTCGTGCGCAGTGCGCCACGAGGCGGTCGAGGTCGGCGCGAGCGGTCGGCTCGCCGCCGGAGAGGTGCACATGCAGGACCCCGAGCGCCGCGGCCTCGCTCAGCACGCGCAGCCATGTCTCGGTGTCGAGCTCCAATGAGCGCCGGTCGAGCTCGAGCGGGTTGGAGCAGTATGGGCATTGCAGAGGGCAACGGTGGGTGAGTTCGGCGAGAAGGCCGATCGGGGTCGGCGCGATGGTTTCCGCGGACGTCACGTCACCGTTCCACGATGCGCTTGTTGACGAGATCGGCCAGCATTTCGATCACGTCTGCCTCGATCATCGCCGGATCCGCATCGAACTTCGCCGCAAGCTCGCCCACGATGTCCCGGATGCTGCGCTGGCCATCGACCAGATCGAGGATCATCGCCGCCGTCTCGTCCAGGTCGAAGGCCCGCTCGGGCGCCAGCAGGACATGCGCCTTGCGCACCGGATCGAACCGCATCCGGACCCCGCGGGGCAGGCGTGGCACATCGTCCGGGCCGAGAGACGTCACGACTGAAGCTCCGCGCCGGGGACCCAGCTGCCCGGCGGGGGCAGACCCGGCTCCACATAGGCGAGGGAGAGAGCGTCGAGCTGCGCCCACAGCACGTCGCACTTGAACAGCAGGGCCCCCATCGCGGCCCGCTGGAGGTCAGGCGTGGTTGCGTGCTGCTTCACATATTCGAGCGCGAAATCCGCGTCGCGCGGTGCCTGCGAGAGGCGGTTGTCGAAATAGGACAGGGTCTCGCGCGAGATGAAGGAATAGTTCTTCAGCATCCCTGCGACCCGTTCCGAGATGATGTTCGGCGAAAACATCTCGGTCAGCGAGGAGGCGATTGCCTCCAACAGGGATCGGTCGCGGACGAAATGCACGTAAGCCTCAACGGCGAACCTCGTCGCCGGGAGAATACCTCGGGTCGAGACCACGTACGACCGCGGCAAGTCCAGGCCGTCCGTCAGGCGCAACCAGCGTTCGATGCCGCCGTCGCCCTCCCGCTCGCCATCATGATCGATGATCCGCTGACGCCAGATCCGGCGGAGCTCGGGATCATGCATCCGCGCGAGGAGGCTGGCGTCCTTGATGGGGATCATGGACTGATAGAAATAGCGATTCAACGCCCACGCTCGGACCTGATCGTAGCTCAGCTTTCCGTCATGGAGGAGGCGGTGGAAGGGATGCAGGTTATGGTAGCGCCGCGCACCGATGTCGCGCAGGGCCGCTTCCAACTGGTCCGGGTCGAGAGGACCGGCGGAGAGCACGGGCGACTCGCTCATAGGGTTACCACCATTCCGTCATAGGCGACCTGCCACCCGGCCTTCTCGATCATGTGCCTCTCGCCGGATCCCTCGATCAGGACGGGGTTCGTGTTGTTGATGTGCACGAAGATCCGCCGCCCGATCGGGAGATCCGCCAGCGCCTGAAGGGAGCCGTTCTCGCCCGTCATGGGGACATGGCCCATCCGCCGCCCGGTTTTCCCGCCGACGCCCGCGCGCATCAGGTCGTCGTCGGCGAGGACCGTTCCATCGAACAGAAGGACGTCGGCCCCTCTGACGCGCTCGCGCACGTCGTCGGTGACGAGCGCGCAGCCGGGAACGTAAGCCAGGCGCCCACCGGAGGTTTCGATCATGACCCCGACGGTCGTCTCCGTCGCCTCGCCGATGACCGGCTCGCCGCGCTCCAGCCATAGGGGCACCTTGCCGGGAACCGGGAAGAGCGTGACCGAGAGATCATCGAAGGGCTGAAACGGGTTCTCCAGCCGGACCGCCTCACGCTCGACGAAACGCGGCGACATCACGTCGAAGACGGCGTTGGCCGCGAGGGCATCGAGCACCTCGGCGGTCCCAAAGAGCCTGAAGGGCTGGCTTTCCCGGAGCGTCAGGAGGCCGGCGACATGGTCGACATCGCCGTTCGTCAGAAGCACGCCCCCGATGGGGGTATGACGCGGGCCGGCCTTTGGATGCAGTGCGGGCGTATCCATAATCTGCCGCCTCAGATCCGGCGATGCATTGATCAGAAGCCAGCGCCTTCCATCGGCGGAGACCGCAAGGCTGGACTGGGTCCGCGGCTTGACGCGCGGGTCTCCGGCCCATGCCAGAGTGCAGACCGGGCAGCGGCAATTCCACTGGGGAACACCGCCGCCCGCAGCAGAGCCGAGGATGATGGCCTGCACGGTGATCGATAGCTGTCGTCGCTATCGATTGAGATTGTCAGAACAATGTGTCGGGCTCGATCTCGGCTGATTCGTAGCTCGTCACTTCCATCCCGACGCAGTACTCGCGGACTACAGGCTTGACCCACTTCATGAGCTTCCTCCGTGCTCGGCCCGGCAACAATCATCAGTTGAAAGGCGCATCGTAGCGATTTCTGCTACATTGCCATTATAGAGTTCCGCAACGTGACTGCAATGCGCTGATCCCCCTCGGCGGCCCCATGCGTCCTTGGGCGACAGGCCATCGGCTCCCGGGGCACTTGCCCGGCCCGGCATGAAGGCGGCGCTCCGGACCGCCGAGCAAAGCTCAGCGGCGCGAGACCCCTGCATTTCCCCAGAGCAGGAAACGGCCAGCCGGGCCGGGTGCGCAGTTGGCAGCCGGCGCCGCCCGATCTGAAGCACCGGTTAAGCCATTGATGGCGAATGGTTTCTGTCGAATTTTTCGAGACCGACTGCGTAGGTTCCTCTGCACGAAATCAGCCCTGTGGGTGGCTTTGGCGGGTGTCGATCAGCGTTCCCTGGTCGCGCGACAGGCCGGCCAACCCCGTTGAGGCGGCGCGGGGATGCGGACGGCGCCCCGGCCCGCAGCGGAAGCGGCCGTCTCATTGGCTGGGAAGGACATTGAACCCAAGTCGGACCTGCTCCTTCATCCTTCAGCAAGGCCCTTGACCGGCGCGCCCGCTCCCGCAAAGCGCGCCCACTCGCTTCGATCGTCCCTCTCTCCCCTCAGTCCCGACCAGCGGGAAAACACCCAGCGCCCTCGCTCAAGCCGGTTCCAGTTCGACGCTCGGCTGGATCTCGACGGGGAAATTCAGGGAGTTTGCGATGAAGCACTGGGCGTGGGCTTCCGCGTGGAGGCGAAGGGCCAGGGCCTCGTCCGCGCCGGGCCGAAGGGTCACGCGGGGACGCAGAACGGCCTGCACGAAGCGCCCGCCGGCCGTCCGGTCGTCGATCATGGTGCCAGAGGCATGGTCCTCATAGGCGCTCACGACGACGCCGTTCACCGAGCACAGGTGCAGGTACCAGAGCTGGTGGCAGGCGGCCAGCGCCGCTACCAGCATGTCCTCAGGGTTCCAACGGTGGGCATCGCCGCGGAAGGCCGGGTCGGACGACCCCGGGATCGCCGGCTTTGCGCCCGCCTCGATCGTGTGGTCGCGCGCATAGGTCCTGTAACCGGAGGTGCCGGAGCCCCTGTTCCCGGTCCACCGGACCACAACCTCGTACTGGCGCGCGACGGGATGATCGCTCATGTCAACTCCCCCCAGACGACGCAGCACGGTCGGAGGCGCTGCCCCCGCGGGGCGGCTCGTCGCCCGGGGCCTCCCCGCCGAACGTGGCGCCCGCGTCCTGGGGCTCCAGCCGGATCAGGCGCGAGTCGAGGACCGCCATCTGGCGATGTTTCATCGCGGCGCGGTAGGTCGGGTCGCGCAGCATGGATGCGAACGCTGCGACGGAGGGGTACTCGGCGATGAAGCAGATGTCCCACCGCTCGTGCGGCGGTGCGATCAGGCCGAACTCGAAGCGACCGCGCCAGACGATCCTGCCGCCGAGCCCTGCGAAGACGGGAGCGCTGATGCGGCTGTACTCCGCGTAGGCTTCGCGGCCGGTCCGCCGCACGCCCCCTTCACCCTCCGTCACCTCGCGAAGCCTGATCAGGTTGAGCATGTGGATGGGGCCCTCCCGGGTATCGGCCAGGAAGCCTTTGAACTCGTCCTTTGAAAAGGTGGTGTAGGTTTCCATGTGGCGCTCCGGTTGCTGACGCACGGCGTGCGGCTTCTGGACGTTGATCCGGGGCGACGACCGCGCGAGCCCATGCGTTCAGAGAAGCCCTCGACCACGGTGACGGATGGATACCGAAGCCCCGCTGATGCCGACCCCATGACCCTGGCGGCCGTCCAGGGCCCGGGCGTCGCCACCGGGCACTGATCGCCGGTGTGGCTGGATTGTCAGCGCTCCCGCGCCGGTGAATCCGAGCCCCACGCGTCGAAGATCGCCTTCGTCTCCAGAAATTCCTCGAAACCGAAGCGGCCCCATTCGCGCCCGTTCCCGGACTGCTTGTAGCCGCCGAACGGCGCCGCATTGTCGAGCGGCGCCTCGTTGATATGGACCATTCCCGTCCTCAGCCTGCGAGCTGTTCGACGGGCGCGCTCGACGTCCCCGGACGCGACGTACGCCGCTAGGCCGTATGGTGAATCGTTGGCGATTGCGATCGCCTCATCATCCGAGGAATAGGTGAGAATGGAGAGCACGGGCCCGAAGATCTCTTCACGCGCAATGCTCATGTCGTTGGTCACGCCGGCGAAGACGGTCGGTCTGACATAGTAGCCCTTGCTCAAGGGGGCTGGCCTTCCCGGCCCGCCGGCGACGAGCTGCGCGCCCTCCGCGAGGCCCGCTTCGATGGACTGCTGAACCTTGTCGAACTGGGCTCGGCTCGCGACCGGCCCCAGTTTTGTCCCTTCGGCAGCCGGATCGCCGACGACGATGCTGGAGGCGACCCGGCGCGCCACATCGATCGCCCTTTGCTGTTCACCGAGGGGTACGAGCAATCTCGTCGGAGCGTTGCATGATTGCCCGGAATTCTCGAAACAGCGCTGCACGGCATGCTCGACTGCAGATTCGAGATCCGCATCGTCGAGGACGATGTAGGGCGACTTCCCCCCAAGTTCCTGGCTGACGCGCTTGACGGTCTCCGCGGCCGCGCGGGCGATGGACACACCGGCCCGCGTCGATCCGGTGAATGAAACCATGTCGACCTCGGGATGGCTGACGAGCGCGCTCCCGACCGTTGGCCCGTCGCCGTTGATCAGGTTGAAGACCCCTCTCGGAACCCCGGCTTCGTGGAGGATTTCGGCCAGCAACAGGGCGGAGAGCGGCGCGACCTCGCTCGGCTTCAGGATCACCGTGCATCCGGCGGCAAGGGCGGGCGCGACCTTGCAGGCGATCTGGTTCATCGGCCAGTTCCACGGCGTGATCAGCGCGCAGACGCCGACGGGTTCCCTCGTCACCAGGGTCCGGTTGACGAGCTCGTCGAAGGGGTAGTCGCGGAGGACGTCGAGGGCGCGCGAGAAGTGCGCGATCCCGGATGGGACCTGCGCCTTCCTCGCGAGCAGGGACGGGGCGCCCATCTCGCGTGTAATCGCTTCGGCCATGTCCTCCTTACGGGCCTTGAAGATCGTCACGATCCGCTGGAGCAGTTCGATGCGCTCCTCGCGGCTCGTCGCGGCATAGGCCGGAAACGCCCGCCGCGCGGCCTGGACGGCTCGGTCGACATCTTCCGTGTTTCCGAGCGCGATCTGGATGAAAGGCTGTTCGTCGGCAGGGTTCACGACGTCGAGGCGCTGATTGCCGATGGGCGCGCACCATTCGCCGTCGATGTAAAACTCGAGCGCGTGTATCAAGGGGATCCTGCTTTGTGCCGAGATCCGTCGAGGATCGAGGGAGAGGAGCCGATCCTGCATTCGCCGGCCGCCCCCCCGCAAACGAGTGTTTTTATGATCGAGGGTGAAGATTATTCACCTGTCGATTGCCTTTCCAAAGCCCGGGCCGCTGGTCATCCTGGGCCAGGTTTGACTGCGCCGGTTTGGCGGGGCTTCAGGTGAGGCTCGGGACGGGCCGGGCGACCACGCGGCTCCGGCCCCCGTTCTGCTGTTGCGCGGCCATCCGCAGATGCATGATATTATGATCGCGATAGACCGCCGGGACAGACTCAGGACCAGGACGCACGAACGACCTGATGGGGCGATTGGGAATCGCTGCTGAATCGCTCGGCAAAGCGATCGATCAGGCTTCAGGAGACCACCGGGATGCCGTATCGACTGCCGCCGCTCAACGCGTTGCGCCTCTTTGAGGCGGCTGGACGCCACCTGAGCTTCAAGCTGGCCGCGGAGGAGCTGAACCTCACCCCGAGTGCGGTCAGCCACGGCATTCAGTCCCTCGAGGCGTGGCTCGGCGTCGCGTTGTTCGTTCGGGGCCGTCGCGGCCTCATCCTGACCGGGGCCGGGCTCGCCTACCTCCCGCGCGTGCGGGAAGCCTTGGAACTCGTCGCGACGGCGACCGAAGCCATTCCCGGACGGAGATCGAGCGGGCGGCTCTCGATCAGCGTCGCCCCGACATTCGGCATCCGCTGGCTCATCCCCCACCTGCCTCGCTTCAGCGCCAAACACCCGGAGGTCGAGGTCTCGGTCGACACCTCGCTGCGCCAGATCGAGTTCCCCCGCGACGGCGTGGACCTGGCGATCCGGATGGGCCGGGGCGATTGGCCGGACCTCTATGCCACCCGCCTCGTCGTGGAGGAGCTGGTGCCCGTCTGTGCGCCGGCGCTCGCCGAGCGCATCAGGACCGTGGCCGATCTGGCGGACCAGACCCTGCTGCATGTCGCCACCGTGACGGAGGATTGGGCCGCGTGGGCCGCCCTTGCCGGGGTCGCGATTCCCGACCCGGGCCGTGGGCTGCGCTTCGACACCATCCAGATGGCGCTCGAGGCGGCCTCGCAGGGGCTCGGCGTGGCCATCGGCCGGCAGCCGCTGATCGCGGGCGATCTTGAAGCAGGCCGCCTCGCCGCCGTGCTCGGCCCGCCGCAGATGGGGGAGACCGGATATTGGCTCACGACAGGCCGTGAGTCCCTGCGGAGGCCGGAGGTGGCCTCGTTCCGCGACTGGATCCGCGCCGAGTTGAGGGGGCGAGGGGAGCCGCGCGGGGCTCAACGCCCCGCATAGACGGGCGGCCGGCGATCCTTCCAGGCGTCGAGGCCTTCCCCGAGATCGTAGGTCGGGACCATCCGGGCGAATTGCTCGCTCTCCATCTGCAGCCCCTCGCCGATGCTCACGTTGATCCCCCGCGTCACGGCCGTGATGATGCTGGCGGCCGCCAACCGCGAGTGACGCATGATGCGCTGCGCCAGCGCTCTGGCGGCGGGCATGAGTTCCTCGTGCGGAACCACTGCGTTGACCAGTCCCATTTCGAGGGCTTTCGTGGCAGGGAACGTGTCGCCCGTCAGCAGGAACTCCAGCGCCCGCTTTCTGCCGGCCAGTCGCGGCAGGCGCTGCGTCCCGCCGAAAGTCGGAGGCATGCCGAGATTGATCTCCGGCTTGGCGAAGACGGCACGCTCGCTGGCGACCGCCAGGTGCACCGCTTCCGTGATCTCGCAACCGCCCCCAAAGGCAAGGCCGTTGACAGCCGCGATGATCGGCTTGTTGAACGCCTCCATCCGGGCCGTCATGGCCTGGCCGCGACGGACGAAATCGCGCACGGCCGCTTCGGGTCCCAACGCCACGCTCTGCGAAAACTCATGAATGTCCGCTCCAGCCGAGAAGGCGCGGTCTCCCGCACCGGTCAGGATGACGGTGGCGACGCTGGCGTCGGTCTCGAGCGCATCGAGCACGGCCATCAAGGTATCGGCCGTCGCATAGTTGATGGCGTTCAGCCTCTCCGGCCGGTTGAGCGTGAGTGTCGCGATTCCGTCCGCGATCTCGCAAAGAACTGGATTGGACATGGATGCCCCTGGATTGAGCTTCGGATCGGCATCAACATCCGTGGAACGCGGGGGCAGGACAAACGAGAAGAGATCAGTCGCAAGTGAATATTTCTCAGCCGGCTGCGCATCCCGAGCGATGTTTGGACTCCACGCAATCTCCGCGCGACAGACGCATTCAGGCCGGCGGCCTCGGCTTCTCGATTTCTGCAAGCAGCGTGGCGGCCAGACCTTTGAACTTCGCACGGCGGAACCGCGTCCGCCACGCGAGAAGCGTCCGGGCCGAACCGGATGCCCCGGAGGGGGATGCCTCCGGAATCGCCGCGCCATCGTCGCGTGGACACGACCGCCGCTCCCCTCATTCTCCCTGTGGGATGCGAGGCTACCCATCACTCAAAGCCCAACGGCCGCAGCCGCAATCGTCGTGACGACAACGAAGGCCAGGATAATGAATTCGGGAGCACTGAGCGGTCGCGCGTTGTCGTTGGCTGCGTTGAACATGTGGCCCACCTGTGAACAGGCCGGGTTGGTCGCAGGGCCCGGGTCATAGCCCGGCAATCACCCGAGCCGTTCGCCCGCAAAGAAGAAAACGGAGCCGGCGGTACATCCGCGCACGGCTCCGTTGACGGTCGATGGATCGGCCGATAGTTCCACCGCATTGCGCCAGAGCTATCGGCCCACGGTACAGATCCCATGGCCGGAGGCAATTGCCTCTGGGTGCTAGCCCTTTCGGGTAAGCCGTTCGGGGACGGCCCTGTGGCAGGTGCGGCCGCCCGCCCAACCCGGCGGACCAGTCGCCGTCCCGGGCGCCTTAGGTCTATCGCAGACCTAAATACGACAGGATCGCGAGCACGACGACGATCAAACCGATGATCCAAATGATGCTATTCATCGAGCGAGCCTCCGTTTGCTTCGCACCAACGGGCTCGCTTATGCTCCGCGTCACCCGAGAGCGGCCGCATCGGGGCGTCGCGTGGCATTGGCGCGAGAGGGGCACGTCGGAACCGGGCGGCCGATTGTTGCCGGACGGCCGGGGTCTCACGCCCACGTGACCCGCTCTCCTGTGAAGAGGGGCGCTCCGCGCGCCTAGAGGCGGCAGGCTCGAGCCAACCGGATGAGGTCCGATCGTCAGCATTCCCGCGGCCGTCGCGAAGGATCTGAAACCTGCGCCCGTGCTATCCGCCGACCGCCACTGGCGCGTCCGGCATTATTCGATACCCTGCGGATGGCCTACGGGTCCCCGAGTCTGTCAGCGAGACCTATCATGCGCGAGCAATCGAACGAGCCTGCCGCGGCTTCGCAGCCCTCCGACAGCCCGTCCCTGCATTATTGGGATGCCTATTGGGATCTGCGGGAGAGCGAGTGCCCCTGCGACGTGCACTTCGTGAGGTGGCTCGACGTCAACCGCATCACGGGCGCGGCGATCTACCATTTCGGTACGGGCGGACATCACGTCGTCGGAATCGAATGCGCAAAACCCGTGCGCCGCAATGCGGTGCTCGGCATCACGGCCGCACCGCAGGAATATGCCGCTTATGTGAAGCTCGCCATCGAGCGACCCGATGTTTTGCGCTACTACAACGTTGTCTTCGGGGACATTTATCTGCTCAATGAGCAGCTCCTGCCGACCTTCGACGTCGTGACGCTCTTCCATCTGTGCGAGTTCCGAGGAGAGGCAAACGATGCTTACGACGCGCTCACGGACCTCGAGGTCGCGAAAGCGTTGACCCGGAAGACGAAACCCGGCGGTCACATCCTCTACTACCCGGGCTCGTTTGCCTTCGACCGGGCCGACCACAGCGCCAAGGACGTGATTGCGGAATGGGAGAAGAGCGAGGACGTCGAGAGAGTCGGTCCCTTCGAGTCGCTCCTCGTCTACCGCAAGCGCCCTTAGAGGCCGGTTCGCCGCGGTCTGGGGCGGGGACCTCCGGAAGGACCGTCCGGCCACACGTGAGCCATGAGCGCGGCGTGCCGGCGCCACATCGCCAGCTCCAAGGGAAGATCTTCCCTCCTGGAGGCAGCCGAGGAATCTGGCTGCCACGCCTCGCGCCGCCGATTTCGACCTCGGTCAAGGCTCCGGCCATCTCCGCTGCGAACGGAGCGGCAGCTGCTGCGATCCTGCAGGCGGATCCGCTGCCGAAGTCTTGCCACGGCGGCTGGAATGCGTCCTCTGTCGCATCGGCCGACCGACGAGGACCTGCCCATGGAACTGTCATATGCGCAACGCCTGGAGGATTATCATCTCGCCTGCGCCTTCGGGGACCAGGCGACCGGCTTCTATGTGGATGTCGGAGCAGGCCATCCCGTCGCCGACAACGTCTCCTACTGGTTCTACCTGAAGGGCTGGCGCGGTCTCGCCATCGAGCCGCAGGAGGGCCTCTGCAGACGCTATCGGGGTGTGCGACCCCGCGATGCCGCCGTTTGCAGCCTGATCGGGAGCCGTACAGGCCACGCCGATTTTCACGTCGTCGATACGCTGCACGGCCTGTCCACCATGGTGGCGTACAACGCCGCCAAGGCCGCCGATCTGGGCGCGACCTACGCGACGCTCCACCTGCCCGTCACGACACTGGCCGCGATCTTCGAGGAACACGGCGTCGAACGAGTCGACTTCCTCAAGGTCGATGTCGAGGGCGCGGAGGCGGACGTCTTTGCCGGAATGAACTGGAGCCGCTGGCGACCGCGGATCATCGTGGCGGAGGCGCTCGCCCCGAATTCGGAGCAAGACGCGTCGCGGGATTGGGAGCCGGTTCTTCTGGCCCAGGATTACCGCTTCGCATTGTTCGACGGCTTGAACCGGTTCTATGTGGCGGCCGAGGAGACCGAGCTTCTCGCTCGGCATCCCAAGCAGCCGGCCTCCTGGGGAGCGGTGCGCCATCTCTACGAGTTCGGGCGCGCGCCCGACAACCCGCAGCATCCCGACCATGCGCTGGCCCGCCGCCTCGTCTCGGCTTTCCTCGCGAGCCTGCCCGGGCGGGCGGATGAGAGCCTCGCCGCTCTCCTTCAAGGCCTGGGGGTCCCTCTTCCGGAGGAAGGGGACGCCGCGGAAAGCACCGGCTCGCCCGCGACCCGGTACCGGGCCCTTGCCGGCTCGGACGCGTTCCGTGCCGCACTCGGGCGGATCGCAGCGCCCTATGACGGCGGCCTGATGCTCGATGATCCGCCGGAACCGGATGCGAAAGTCCAATCTTGAGCCGATGGCGTGACGGGGAGCCGGAGGGCTACCGGCCGCGGACTGCGCTCCCGCGAGGAGGCCGCGCAGGGCGGAGAGGGAGCCTCGATGATCAAGCCCGCGCCCTCTGGCGCCGCAGAGTCGAGAGCGACCGCAGCCACCGGGGCGGCTCCGGCGGGCGGGCCGTCAGCCGCACCGCGCCCTCTTCTGTCTTCCGGATGTGCAAGGTCCGCGAATGGAAGGCCTCGAGCCCGGGCCTATGCCCGATCGAGAGAACGGAGGTACCCTGCAGCTCCTCCGCGAACAGGGACAGCATCGCGTCCTGGCTCTCGTCGTCGAGGGCGGAGGTCGCCTCGTCCATGAACACCCAGCGCGGGCGGTGCAGGAGGATGCGAGCGAAGGCAATGCGCTGCTGCTGCCCGAGCGACAAGGACTTGTCCCAGCGCTCCTCCCGGTCGAGCGCGCCGATGAAGTCAGCGAGGCCGCAGCGCTCCAGCGCGCCCTTGACGGTCTCGTCGTCGAATTCGTCCGGAAAGGCGGGGTAGCAGACCGCCGACCGCAGCGACCCGAGCGGCAGGTAGGGACGCTGCGGCAGGAACATGACCTGGTCCATGGGCGGCGTCCGGATCGTGCCGGAGCCCCATGGCCACAGGCCCGCGATCGCCCGGAACAGGGTGCTCTTGCCCGAGCCCGACGCACCCATGATCAGGATACGCTCGCCGGGTCGCACCTCTGCGGTGGCATCCTCGATGATGACGCTGCCGTCGTTCATCGCGATCGAGACCTTCTCGAAGCTGAGCCAGCCCTGCGGATGGGGAACGATCTCGATCTTCTGGCATTCCGCCACGAGATGGTCGAGGTCCCCTGCCGCGCGCCGGAAGGAGGCGACGCGCAAGACCGCCGAGCGCCAATCCGCGATCTTGGGGAAGTTGTCGACGAAGTAGCGCAGCGCCGACTGCACCTGGCTGAAGGCTCCCACCACCATCATGAGACCGCCGAAGGACAGGCTGCCGCTCAGGTATCCCGGCGCGGCGGCGACGATCGGCACCACCATGGCGAGCCAGCCGTAGCTGGACGTGATCCAGGTCAGGCGGGCGAGAGCGCCGGAGAGCCTGCGCGTCGCCCGAACGACGGCCTGGAGGAAGGTCTCCACCATCCGGCGCTCGTCGGCCTCGCCGCAATAGAGCGCCACGCTCTCGGCGCTCTCGTTGACCCGCACGAGCGCAAAGCGCAGTTCGGCCTCGCGGGCGTACCGCTCCGTGTTGAGGCGGATCAGCGGCCGTCCCACCAGCCAGGTCAGGCCCGACCCGAGCCCTGCATAGCCGATGGCCACCCAAACCATGTAGCCGGGGATGACGATCTCGCGCCCCTGCACCACGAAACTCGCATCGGCCGACAGGCTCCACAGGACGCCGATGAAGCTCACGAGCAGGAGCAGGGAATTGAGCATCCCGACGCCGAGTTCGGTGGTGAGCTCCGAGAAAAGCCGGCAATCCTCCTGCATCCGCTGATCCGGCTGCATGCCGGCCTGGCCGAGCAGGCCCAGCTGATAGGCCCGGTTCGGTTTGAACCAGACATCGAGCAGGATGTGGGTCAAGCGCTCGCGCAATCGGATTTTGAAGCGCTCGCGCAGCCACGTCTCGGTGACGACGAGCACGAGCAGGATCCCGATGATGCCCGCGAACACCACGAGTTGCCACAGGAACGCGTCGGTGGCCTTTTTCTCGATCGCGTCGAAGAAGGCCCCGTTCCATTCGTTCAGTCGCACCTGTGCGAACATGTTGGCGACGAGGACGGCGACGATCGCCAGGCCGAGGCGCAGGAGCGGCCATCCCTTCCGCCCCTGCGCCATCTCGCGGAAAAGAAGAGCGAGGTCGGCGGCGACGTGGGATGCGCGCGGCCGGTCGGGCATGTCCGCGCGCTCGGCCTTGCCGGAGGAGCGATCAGCCGAGGGAGAAGGATGGCTCTCCTCTGCCACGTCCGCGAAGCGGCCGGGATCGGAGTGCGAAGGCCCGAGATGCGCCTCCCGCTCGACGCCCGTACTGGCAGGAGGAGTCTGCTGCGGTCCCGATTGGCGATTGATCCTCAGCTCGTCCATCACACGCAACTCGGCCCGGGATGGCGGGTCACTGACCCTCCCGGTCTACGACTTTAACCTAAGCTAAATCCAATGGTTCCGAGCCCGCGGCCCGGAGTTCCCGCGCTCCGGGAACCGACCTGCCCCCGGCTGGCCCGAACGTCGAAGCGGCATCGATCCAGGACCTGTTCCGGTCTGGACGATGCTCGGCATCGCATGGCGCCGGACCATACGACTCCCTGCACCCGGCGCAGGCCGGCACGATCCGCGCTCGCGGAGGACAGGAGCATCGAAGGCGCAGAGCGCAACCCGGTCGGAATCGGGGACGCTCGATGCGTGAGGACGGTCCCCGGTTCGCGCTGCGCCGGGGACCCTATCGTCAGCAGAGGATGTCGGAGTCCGCAAACGTATGGGAGCCGACGAACTTGATCCTGAAGTCGGCAAGACCGTTACCGTCGAGATCTCCGTCGAGATACGTGTTGCCGTTGACCTCGAATGTCCTCAGCTCGCCCGCGACGCCGTGGAATCCCCGCGTCCCGATGAAGGTGAACGCCTGGTCGCCCGACCGGACGGTGTTCGCGTCGATGGCCGTCAGGTCGACCCGGTCACGCCCCTCGACGAAGTCGCTGACGGTGTCGCCATTGGCTTCCGCCGCGCTGTCGAACCTGAAGGCGTCTCTCCCGGTCCCACCAAACAGGATGTCGTCGCCGCCGTTGCCGTTGAGGATATCGCTGCCGCGCGCACCCTTGAGCGTATTGTCGTCGGAATTCCCGAGCAGGACGTCGCTGCCGCTGGTGCCGATGAAGCTCGTTTCCGCGGTCGTGGGGGTTGTCGTCGTGGTGCCTACATCGTTCCGTTCAGCACGTTCAGAAGCGCTCGGCGTGCCGAAGTTCTGCGTCACGAAGACGACGCTGTAGCCGTTGATCGTGCCCGCCTTCAGGCCGATCCCGATCTCCTCGAAGGAGCCTCTGACGATGTTGGCGTAGTGACCGGGCGAGTTCATGAGGTTGGCGTGAAGCTGACGGACAGCCGCCTCGGTCATCCCGCCGCTCACGTAGGCGATGTTCTCGCCCCAGCCCATGGCTCCGTAGCCGGCCGCCGTCATGCGGTCACCGGGGCTCGATCCGTTCACGCCCGTATGTGAGAAAATGTTGGTCTGGTCCATCCACGTGCTGTGGGCGTCGGAGGAATCCAGAAGTTCACCGTCGAACGTGAGCGGCCGGGCACCAACTTTGGCGCGCGCCTCGTTGACGAGCTGAAGAAACAGGGTTTCCAGGCTGGTTGGTGTAGACACTGATGCAATGCCCCTTGAACAAGTTTCCTAGGTTTCCATTCTTGAAGGTTGGATTGTTATTACTGTTCTTCAGAATGCATGGCCAGGCTTGGAGGGTCATTGTGGTCACATTGTGATTGCTGATGTTATAGTGAATTTCTTTGCGTCACTTCCTGCCATGACGCTATGGCAGCCTCGGGTGATCTGGAGCGGAGGGGTCCCGGGCCGCACCCGGCTGCAGCTCCTTCCGATGCCGGCGCCGGCCTCCAACCCGACACGGAGTCCCGCGGCGGCCGTGCGCACCCAGGATGGTGGGAGGGGTTCAGCGCGATGCCACGCTGCTCCGCCCAGCCTTGGCCTCAAGCCTGGCCGTTCCCGCTGGTGAGATCCACGCTGGAAGCCGGCGCGGACAGCCTCTCCCGGACGCGCTGGCACAGAGCACGCAGATCTTGCACGGTGACACCGGCGCTCCTCATCCGCAGCAGCACGATCGGCTCCGCCAGCACGTCCTCCAGCCTCGGCTCCCCCATGACGAGGCAGGCGGACAGAACCCGGTGGGTCGGCAGGATCGCTGCGGGTGGGGCTGGCGTGCTCACTTCAGGTCCCCTCTGGCTGTCGGGTACTTCGGCGGGGTGTCAGAGCTAACGCGCAGCACCCGGTCTGGGCGCGGCACGACGATGGCTCTCGGGTCTCCCGCGGGAGCCGGGCCACCGGCGAAGGGGGGCCGAAGCCCTTCCCGGGCGATGGGACGGCGGCTCACGAAGGTCACCCCTATCAAACCGCAGGTGGCGTTCGGCTCCAGCTTCAGCAGGTTGATGACCTCGTCGGCCGACAGATCGTCGCTCATGGGCACCGCTCCCCCATAGGGCTGCGCATGGGCGGCATCGGGGGCCGGGAGCATCACGGCGGTGGCGAGCGCCGCACCCGCGAGACAGCTCCGCCGGTCAACAAGGCGTTCCGTGCCGTGCGTCATCGATCGCCTCCGCCCACGCGCATGGGACAGAATAGCGCATTTCCTGCCGATGAGACATGACGGAGCCCGCCGGCCCGGCAATCCTGTGCTTGCGGGAGCTGATCCCTGCGGGAGCTGATCCTTGCGGGACCTGATCCTTGCGGGACTTGGGCCGCAGACCCGGATGCTTCCATGGGGCCGGGCCCGAACACGGCCTGACCCGGCCTGACGGTGGCACCGGGCCAAGCTATAACCAGAGCGAGCTTCCGCCACCGAGACCGCACCATGTCCCCTGAAGTTCTATCGCGCCGGACAATCCTGTTCGTGAACCTCGCCCACGCGCTCGATCACTTCGTGCTGTTGATTTATCCCACCGCCGTGATCGCAATGGCGCCGGAGCTCGGACTGACATACGCGGCGCTCATCGGGCTCTCGACAGGCGCGTTCGTCGCCTTCGGGTTGTTCTCCCTGCCGATGGGGTGGCTGTCGGAGCGCCTCGGGCGGCGCAATCTCCTGGGCGCTTTCTTCTTCGGATGCGGTCTGGCGTTGCTGGGCCTCTCGGCCTCCTCCGGCCCGTCGTCGTTCGGGGCCTGGCTGCTCGTTCTGGGCGTCTTCTCAGCGATCTACCATCCGATCGGCTCGGCCATGCTCGTCAGCCACACCCGCAGGCTCGGGCGGGACCTGGGATGGAACGGGGTGTGGGGCAATCTCGGCGCGGGCCTGGCGTCCGGCGTCACAGCCCTGACCGCAGCCTGGCTCGGCTGGCGAGGGGCGTTCGTCCTCCCTGCCCTTGTCTGCATCCTGGCCGGCGCGGCGTTCCTCATGCTCGTACCCGATGACGGTGAGGCCAGGAGCGAACGAAAGAGCGGTGCGGAGGCCATTCCGGTGTCGCGCCCCCTGGTCCTCCTGGTGATCTTCGCGGCAGCGATCGTGGCCGGAGGCATGACCTTCAACATCACCACGATCGCCCTCCCGAAGGTGATCGACGAGCGTCTTGGCCTCACCCTCCCTCTGACGATGACGGGATCACTGGCCACCGCCCTGTTCGTGGGGGGCGCCCTCACCCAGCTGGTGATGGGTCGGCTCGTCGACCGCTTCGCCCTGCCGACGATCTTCGTAGGCCTTGCAATCCTCCAGCCGCTCGGGCTCGGCCTCGCGGCCGCATCGACGGGGATCAGCCTGCTCATCGGCCTGACGCTCGCCATGGCAGCCATCTACGGTCAGGTGGTGATCAACGACGCCATGGTGGCCCGATACGTGCCGGCTCCCTTCCGGGCGAAGGCCTTCAGCGTGCGCTACTTTCTCGGGTTCACCGCAAGCGGCCTCGCCGTGCCGCTCATCGCGCTGACGCACGGCTGGCAGGGCTTCCCGGCGGTTCTTGGCGCAGCCGCAACCTTCGGAGGCATCGTCTTCACCTGCGCCATTGGCTTCTTCGTCGTGGCACTGAGCGGCAGGGCCCGCGTCGAGGCCCCAGCGGAATGACGGCCGCCCTTTGATCGCGCCCCAGGCGGCGATCGAAGGGGTCCTGTCCTCCCGATGAGCCGGCCATCCGGCCTGACCTTCAGCCACGTGTGCCCGCCACGCCTGCGCATGATCCATGCGCCGCGGCACGACGGCGAGGTCCATGCAGCGTTCGTGACCTGGGCGCCGGCCGTCCCGGCGCTTCCCTGGTGGACTCCTGACGCACGGCATCATTCCCGGTTTCGGGAGCTCGGGCATGCTCACACGACCGACATGAGAAGGGCCCGACCATACGGTGCGGGCCCAGGTGACCATGGTCACACGTCAGAGACGTTACTCCGGCTGCAAGCCGGCCAAGTCAGAGGAATTGTCGAGCTGACGGGAGCTCCTGCCTGGGCTCCTCAGAAATCTTAGCGAACTCAGCAGGAGACCTTCGGCTCACAGGAATGCCGGATGGGTGCCTCCCAGATCGTCCAGCCCGGACGGGTGCCAGGCGCATCGGATCCACGTGATCGGCCGCTTCGTCAGATACCCGCTAGCGTGTCGGTGCCGATGCACGGTCGGAGTGGCGGACAGGCTGCTGGGCGCAGGGTTCGTCCGCTGGCAGTAAAACCCCTTGCAGCGTCCATTGTTTCAGTGGGACTTCGATTTATTCCAGCAAATCTAGACGGCGCAAACCTCGGCACGGCTGAGATCTTCGATCCAGACCCGGACCTCGAGGTCCGCGTCATGCGCGCGGCGTGCTCTCCAATGCGTGCCATCCTCGCTCCGCCAAGCGTCGGCGTAGCTCCTCAGAAAGGCGCTCACCTCTGCAACAGCTTCGCCGTAGGTCTCGTGGACGCCATCCAGGGACCCGCCGTCCAACCGCCGCTCCGACTGGCCGAGGAGGATCCACAGAACGCGGTAGGGCATCGCATTCCCTCCACCTGCGATACGCCACGCGTTGAAACTAAAGAATTAGCAGGATGCACCAGAACAGGGGCGATTTCCAGCCCATCGGCCGTTGTTCGCGGCCGCGAGGGGCTCGGTGATGCGCGCCGCGTGGAACTTGCCTCCGCGGGCGGGGTCCGGCGCACTCCTCAACGACGAGGACGACAGCGGTTTCCGTTGGTGGCCCGGGTTCTCGGGCTTGCCGAATTGTTAACCTTTTGGACACGACGGCCCGCTACGGTGATCTGCATGTTTACGGAACGCAGCGTCCAACTCCTCGACCTCGGCGCCCTGCGCCTCGAGCGTGCTCTCCAGCTTCTGCGTGAGCGGAACCACGACGGCGCCCTCGCCGATCTCCGCTCGGCGCTCCGGCACATGCAGGACGCCAAGGCCGACGCCCTCCAGGCGCAGAACCTGGCGGCCATTATCGGGACGGTTGAGCGCTGGAGCTAGCGCACCGCTCAGGTTGCCCCGACGCCACTCCCGCGGACGTCCCCCGCTCCCCGGTGGGCAGGTCTCTCTTATCCTTGGGGGGCGTCGGACAGCGGCGCTTAAGGTGCCGGCGTCCAGTCGCAGGCGACCTCGCGCTCCACCTGCGAGGCGAAGGAGCGTCCCTCCTGCATTCCGGGCTGCCATGACTTGGCATTGGGCTGTTGAGCGAGCCGGTGCTCGAACTGCACACGGCCGTCAGGCATCAGGCGCATCACCCGGCGCACGCGCCCCGTTTCGACCAGATAGCATTTGCCGACGGCGATGCTCTCGACGGGTACACTCATGGATCTGCTTTCCCTTCAGCTGTCGGTCCGGCGCGCATCCGGGCTGTCCTGCCGATGGAGGGCGCGGGCAGCCAGGCTTCCAGCGACGCTCCCAAGGACATCCCGGAGGAAAGGCGCGAGCGCCACGCGAACTGGACGCCAGGCTGCAGCCGCCGTGAAGCCGTCATGCCTCTCGATCGACACGACGACCTCAGATCGGCAGCAGCCTAGCCGCGCCGCCGCATGGGGGTCGGCTGCGACTGACCTTTGAACGCCCGCTCCACGGCCTCCTGGCCGCTCTTCAAAGCCTCCTGCTCCGAGCGGAACATCTTATCGGAGCGCTCCAGCAGCTTACCGTTTCGGCGGATCGCCCATCCGACCGATCCGTCTCCCTTCGGGGAGGGTGCAAGTTCAAGCGTGTAAGGGTGTGTGGGGTTTACTGTGTTCATCGGGGGCTTATGACACAGAGAGTTGCGACCCGCCAGCAGCTTGGACCCCTGGAGCGCCTCTGCCGCAGCAGGACCAGGGGCCGCGCTCCAGCGCCACGGCGAGCGCGGCCTTGGGGACGGTAGCAAGCGCTGCATCGCGGACCCGCACCGTCATCGCCCGCGCTCCGCCGCTTGACGAAGCGCAGCCGGTATGACGCCTCGTCGCCGAAGCCGCTCCTTTGTCCAGCGGGTTCGTCGCGCCAAAGGCCTCACCCCGCCTCTCGCGCTCTCCGGCACGACCGCGCCTCGTCCTGAAGGAGGCACGAACGGCTCGGATGGGATGACGCCCACGGCCACGAACCACGAGAAAGGTCGCGTGAGCACGCTCCGCCCGCCGCACCCGGAGATGATCGGGCCAGTCAGTCCGCGATGATGGAGCTATCGCTGCCTGTCCTGACCAGCTTCGAGACGCGCCACCAGTTCGAGCAGGTGATCCGGCACGGGCTGCTCCAAGACCTCCCGATAGATCCGCACCAAGTTCTGGGCAATCGCAAGCCGTGTGTCTTTCCTCATATAGCGCCCACAACGATAGCTGCGACCAGAGCAATTGACCCTGTCATCGCAACTTCGCCCCAATGACTGCAAAGATAATGGCTCGGGTTCATGGCTGAACTCCTAGAAGAAAACCTGTGACGATCTTCTGTTGAGCCAACGTTTTTCGTTTAGCTGGGTTTCAGCTGGGCTGATTTCTGATTTGACTGGCTGCTTCTTTCCTGAGAAGCGGCAGGTGTGCAGTACCCCGGTCCGTTGCCTTCCGATCATGACCGGGAGTTATCAAGCAAAGAGGCCCGGCGTTCTTGCGCCGGGCCTCTCTCCTCGGCCCCCACGGCAATACACCGTCGAAAGGGCCAAGATCCATTTTCCGTTTGTCGTCGACAGCTGGAAAACGTCTCACCGGCAGCCCGGTTTCACCTTGGCTGATAACTTATTCCCCGTGTCGGCCGGCCCGGCTGGACGCCGACGGCAGGCCCCTTGCGCCGGATGGCGGGAAATTGCGGCGAAGCTTTCGGTCAGCTGGGCAGGTCTTCCGGTCCCACCCTGCTGGTCGAAGCGGTTTCGTGTGCAGCGCCCAGGCGGGAGTGGAACGCCCGCACGGATCACGGACAGGAGCCGATGGTTTTGCTCCGAGCGCTCCCTATGCGGGACTCATCACGTCGTCGGGAAGGTCGGCGATCGTCACCCCGCCGTCGACGACGAGGGTCTGCCCGGCGATGTGGCTCGCCAGGTCGGAGACGAGAAACAGGGCCGCCCGGGCAATATCCTCCGGCTCGCCGATCCGGCCGAGTGCGGCGGCCCGCTCGATGGCGCTCCGCATCGCGTCGTTCCCTCAGAGCACTTTCGCGGACGAGGCCCGGCGCGATGCCGTTCACACGCACGCCCCTCGGCCCCCATTCGGCCGCGGGATTACGCACGAGCTGCATCCCTGCGGCCTTGGAGAGACCGTAGGGGCCGATGGTCCGTGAGGCCCGCAGACCCACGATGCTCGACACCACCACGCATGCTCGGCCCAGCGTCATGGAGCAGCCTCCCGGCAGGGACTATCTCGAGGTCTGCTAACCGGCCCTACGCCTCTGGCCCTTCGATCTTCTCGGGCGCGGCTCTCTGCCATCCGCGCCGATCGCGAGCCCCCGCATTGTACCGGCATTTCTGCGGTCGAGACCTCACTATGCCGGCTGGAGACAGGCACACCCGCCGGATACACCTGAGCGTACACAAGGGAGGTATCCATGGATCTATCGCGTGCAGTCCTCATGCCCATCGACATGCAGCAGGCTTTCGAAGGGCCCAGCTGGCGCAGCCGCTGGAACACCGATCTCGACAAGAACGGGCTTCGGCTTCTGAGCCATTGGCGGGCTCATGGACGCCCCATCATCCACGTCCGCCACGACTCCGTCGTCCCCGGGTCGGACTTCCGCCCCGGCGCGCCGGGGAACGCGTTCCGGCCGGGCTTCGAGCCACAAGCCGGCGAAGGGCTGGTCGTCAAGAGCGTGAACGCGGCCTTCATCGGCACGGATCTCGAACTGCGCCTGCGGCGGCTGGGGGCCGACACGGTCGTGGCCTTCGGGTTCTCGACCGACCAATGCGTGTCGTCCACCGTGAGGGTCGGCTCGAATCTCGGATACAAGATGGTCGTCGTCGCCGATGCCTGCGACTGTTTCGATCTCCCGGATCCCCGGGGCGGCATCGTTCCTGCGGCCACGATTCATGCTGCCCATCTCGCGACGCTCGCATTCGACTTCGCGACGGTGGTGTCGACCGAGGACGTCCTGGGCACCGCTCTCACTCAAGCGGCCGCTTGACCCCCACGAGCCCTCCCGGCCGTGGGGGCCGGGAGGGCTCGCCTCAATCCAAGCAGCGGCTCAGCATCCCGGCGCGGCCTCGCTCGAGCGCTGCTGGTCCTTCGAGGAGGCAAGGTTCTCGTGGATCCTGTTCTCGAAGTGGTTGGTGAGCACGACGTGGGTTCGCACGGATTCCACACCCGGAATCCCCTCGATGCGGGAGCGCACCCGCTCGAGATCGGCCAGATCGGCCGCATCGACGTCGAGCATGAGATCGATCTCGCCCGCGACAGACAAGGCTGAGCGCACCTCGGGGATCCCGTCGATCGCCCGTACGGTTCTGATGCAGGCGCCCTTCTGCCCGTGGCGAACGACAACCCAGGCCCGCACCCGTGGCTGATTGTTGCGGGCCCGGAGCAGGATTGTGTAGCCGGCGATCACGCCGTCCCGTTCGAGGCGATGGAGCCGCTCCTGCGTGGCGCTCCGCGACAACCCGACGATCCGTGCAAGATGAACCACGCTGAGACGCGCATTGCGGGTCAGCGCCAGAAGAATCCGCTCGTCTTTATCGTCGATCCTCACAGCTTTGAGTTACGTCGGCCACGGAGGCGATGCAATCTCCGTCGCCCGCGTTCCCGGCTCCGCATGACAATTCATCTCCCAGGACCGGCATTGTGCCGGCAAATCTGTTGATGTGCCGCCTTACGCAACTGAAAGCGGCGAGCGGCCCGGTTGTATCATATTCGATATAATTGTATATCTTACGAGACAATTCCGCCGGGCAGGGTCGGTCATATGGGCAACGGAGAACCTATGGTGCGCATGGTGTTCCATCGGGCGACGGCCGGGCACCGACCCCTGTGGGGCGATCTGGTTGCGGCGGGCCAATGCGGCTGTCCGACGGCCGTGAACCGCCAGAGGTCTCTGCGACCGATTTGGCACGTGCTGCTGAGATGAGGCGGGCCCGAACGGCGCGTGGGGACGTCCCCAACAGGATCTCACATACCGATGTCGACCAGCACAGACACCATTGATGCGCGGCTCGGCGCCCGCATTCGTCTCGAGCGGGAGGCGCGCGGCTGGTCCCTCACGGATTTGTCGGAACGCTCGGGCGTGTCGCGGGCCCAGATCAACAAGGTGGAGCGCGGCGAGAGCAGCCCGACGGCGGCGCTTCTCGGCCGCCTCTCCGGTGCGTTCGGCTTGACCCTGTCGACGCTCCTCGCCCGGGCCGAGGCCGTTCGCTCAGGGCATGTCGTCCGCGCCGCCGACCACCCTCGCTGGCGCGATCCCGCGACGGGCTATGTCCGCCGCCAGATCGCGCCAGCGCCGGGCTCGGACCTGCCCCTCGATCTGGTGCACGTGGAATTGCCCGACCGCGCCTCCGTGACGTTCCCGGCATCGGCCTACGCGTTCATCCGCCAGGTCATCCTCGTTCTCGACGGCGACCTCACCTTCATCGAGGGCGAGGTCGCGCACGAGCTTCACGCGGGCGACAGCATCGAGCTCGGCCCTCCATCCGACTGCACGTTCCGCAACACCAGCGGACGGACGTGCACCTACCTCGTCGCCGTGATCCGCTCATGAGCCGGCGCAGTCCGCAACGCCCTGCCCTCCCCCGCAGGGGCCATAACGGCGGGCCGCCGCTCGAGGAGCCGCCGCACCGGCCGCCATGGGGGCGCGGGATCGGCACCTACTTCGCCTGGAAGGCCGCACACGACGCGGTCTGGCGCAAGGTGCCGCGCGACATCCTCCTGCGCCGGATCGAGAACGCCGAGCGGATCGGGCTCACCTACGAGGAATACACGCTGGAGATCCTCGAGCGCGGGCGCTACCTGACCCTCCCCGACGACGCCGAGCGCATCGCCCAGATCAAGCAGGCGCGCCGCAGACGACGGCGCTAGCGCGGTTCTCCCGCGGGCTCCTGCTCGTACGGGGTTCCCGCTCGGGCCGGGCCGCTCTTCTCGGGCGGTCCGGCATCGTCGCGCGTCTCAGACGTGGATGGCGCGGCCCAGGGATTTGAGAGCGGCCTCGAGGAAGCCCTCGCTCTGGGTCGGATGAGCGTGGATCGTCCCCGCGATGTCGTCCAGGCGGGAGCCCATCTCGACCGCCAGGGAAAAGCTTGCGCTCAGTTCCGCGACTCCTGCCCCGACCGCCTGGATTCCCAGCAGAACATGATTGTCCGCCCGCGCCACGACTCGGACGAAGCCGTCGTCGCGCTCGAGCGTCATGGCGCGACCGTTCGCCTGGAACGGGAAGACGCCGACCTTCACGTCGTACCCGGCCGCCTTGGCGTCATCCGGCGACAGGCCGACGGCCACGATCTCGGGATCCGTGAAGCACACGGCGGGTATCGCGACCTTGTCCCAGGCGCGCCGGTGCCCCGCGATGATCTCGGCGACCATCTCGCCCTGAGCCATGGCGCGGTGGGCGAGCATCGGCTCGCCGGTCACGTCGCCGATCGCGTAGACGCCGCGCATGGAGGTGCGGCAGCGGTCGTCGATGCGGATGAAGCGTCCGTCCATGTCGAGGTCGATGGCCTCGAGGCCCCAGCCCTCCGTGGCGGGCCTGCGCCCCACGGTGACGAGGATCCTGTCGGCGGCCACCGCCTGAGGCTCCGCTCCGGGGCCCTCGACCAGGAGTGCATCGTCCTTTCCGAGCCCCTTGACGGCCGTGCCGGTCAGGATCTCGACGCCCAGTTCCTTCAGGCGCTTCGCGACTGGTCGGGTCAGCTCCGCATCGTAGAGAGGCAGGATTCGATCCTGCGCCTCGACCACGGTGATCTTGGATCCCAGCTTCGCGAAGGCCGTTCCGAGCTCGAGGCCGATATAGCCGCCGCCGACCACGACGAGCTTCCCGGGGACCTCCGCCAGATCCAACGCCTCGCTCGATGAGATGACGGGCCCGCCAAAGGGGAGAAATGGCAGTTGCGCCGCCGTCGACCCTGTTGCGATCACCACGTTCTCGGTCCGGATCACCTGGGTCCCGAGTTCGGTTTCGACCTGCACGGTCTTGCCGTCCCGGAACACGGCCCAGCCCTCGACGACCTTGACCTTCGCCCGCTTCAGCAGCCCGGAGACGCCGCTGTTGAGGCGCCCGACGATCCCGTCCTTCCAGGCCACTGCCTTCGAGAGGTCGAAGGCGGGATTGCTCACCGAGATGCCGAGGGGGCTCTCGCCCTTCGCGATCTCGCTGACCTTGTGAAATTCGTCGGCCGCGTGGATCAGCGCCTTTGAAGGGATGCACCCGACATTGAGGCAGGTCCCGCCGGGCTTCCTGGCCTCGACGAGCACCGTATCGAGGCCGAGCTGCCCTGCCCGGATGGCGCAGGTGTAGCCTCCCGGGCCGGCTCCGATGACGAGAAGCTTGCAGGATATTTCTTTCATCGGTTCTAGCCTTCGATGAAGATCAGGGCGGGCGTCTCGAGCAATGTCTTGATGCGCTGCACGAAGACGGCCGCGTCCCAGCCGTCCACGACGCGATGATCGAAGCTCGACGACAGGTTCATCATCTTCCTGGGAACGAAGGTCGAGCCGTCCCAGACCGGGCGGACCGTGATCTTGTTGACGCCCACGATGGCGAGCTCGGGGTGATTGATGATCGGCGTCGTGGCGACGCCGCCCATGGCCCCGAGGGAGGTGATCGTGATCGTCGATCCCGTCAGCTCGTCCCGCGCAGCCATCCCGGAGCGGGCCGCCTCTGACAGCCGGCCGATCTCGGCGGCGGATCCCCAGAGATCGAGTGCCTCTGCGTGCTTGACGACCGGCACCATGAGTCCCGTCGGCGTCTGCGTGGCGATCCCGATGTGAATGCCGGCATGCTGGTGAACCACGCCCGCCTCGTCATCGAAGAGCGCGTTCAGATGCGGCTGCTCGGTCACGGCGCGGACCATGGCCCGCATTAGGAAGGGCAGGATCGTCAGCTTCGGCTGCTCCGAGCGCTTCTCCTTGTTGAGGGCCGTGCGCAGCTCCTCGAGCGCCGTGACGTCGACCTCCTCGACGTAGGTGATGTGCGGAATCCGCGTGTTCGCGAGCGACATCTTCTCCGCGATCCGGCGGCGCAATCCCACGACCTTGACGTCGGCGACCGCAATCCGCGGCTGCAGCGCGGCCGCCGGCGCCCTCCCGGTCCCATGCGCGAAGACCGCGTCGAGGTCCTCGTGCGTGATGCGCCCGGCGGGCCCGGTGCCCACGACGCTGCGCAGATCGATGCCGGCCTCGCGGGCCCGCAGGCGAACGGCAGGCGAGGCCAGGGGCTTCTCGCCCTCGGGCCGGGGGGCATAACCGCCGGCCCGGTGCGATGCAGTCTCGGCCGGACGGCCCGGGGAGGAACTTGCGGCGGGCTTGGCTGGTGCGGGCTTGGCCGGCGCGGGCTTAGCCGCGGCCGGCGCCAGCGTCCGGGCATCGCCGCTCTCGGGCGCCGGCGCGTGGGCGGCCGGGCGCGCACCTGTCGGCGGCTCGGATGCCGGTGGCGCCGGTTTCTCCTCCGGGCCCCCTCCCCCTTCGCCCGCAACCTTGATCCGGACCAGATCGGATCCGATCGCCACGACCTGGCCGACATCGGCGCCGAGCCAGGAGACCTCCCCTTCGACGGGAGATGGAATTTCGACCGTCGCCTTGTCGGTCATGACGGCGGCGAGGATGGCATCCTCGCGCACGAGATCGCCGACCTTGACATGCCACTCGACGAGCTCGGCTTCCGCGACGCCCTCGCCGATGTCGGGGAGGCGAATTACATGATCAGCCATCTTACTGCTCCACCGTCTCGCGCAGCGCACGACCGACACGCGCGGGGCCCGGGAAGTAATCCCATTCCTGCGCGTGCGGATAAGGCGTGTCCCACCCGGCCACGCGTGCGACAGGCGCCTCGAGGTGGTAGAAGCATTGTTCCTGGATGAGGGAGCAGATTTCGGCTCCGAATCCCGATGTGAGCGTCGCCTCGTGGACGACGACACACCGCCCCGTCTTGCGGACGGACGCCACGATGGTGTCCAGGTCGAGGGGAAGCAGGGTGCGGAGATCGATGATTTCGGCATCGATGCCCGTCTCTTCCGCCGCGGCCTGGGCTACATAGACCATCGTGCCGTAGGTGATCACGGTGACGGCGCTGCCCTGGCGCCGAACCGCCGCCTTGCCGAGCGGGACCGTGTAATAGCCGTCGGGAACCTCCCCGAACTCGTGCTTCGACCAGGGCGTGACCGGGCGCTCGTGGTGGCCGTCGAAGGGGCCGTTGTAGAGCCGCTTCGGCTCCAGGAAGATCACCGGGTCGGGATCCTCGATGGCCGCGATGAGAAGCCCCTTGGCATCGCTCGGGTTCGAGGGAACGACCGTCTTGAGGCCCGCCACATGGGTGAACAGCGCCTCCGGGCTCTGGCTGTGGGTCTGCCCCCCGAAGATGCCGCCGCCCGTCGGCATTCGCACCACGATCGGGCAGGTGAACTGTCCGTTCGACCGGTACCGGATGCGGGCCGCCTCGGACACGATCTGGTCGTAGGCCGGATACATGTAGTCCGCGAACTGAATTTCGACGCAGGGGCGAAGCCCGTACGCCGCCATGCCGACTGCGGCCCCGACGATGCCCAGCTCGCTGATCGGCGTGTCGAAACAGCGGCTCTTGCCGTACTTGGCCTGCAGGCCCTGGGTGGCGCGGAAAACGCCGCCGAAATAGCCGACGTCCTCGCCGAACACGACGACATTGTCGTCGCGGCCCATCATGACGTCCATGGCGTCACGAACGGCCTCGATCATCGTCCTGCGTGCCATGATCTAGACTCCCGCTTGCTGGCGCTGGCGGCGCAGATGGGGCGGCATCTCGGCGAAGACGCCCTCGAACATGTCCCTGGCGGACGGCTTGCCGCCCGCATGCAGGGTACCATACCGCTCGGCTTCCTTC
>JAESFH010000212.1_pt1 | contig 32187 bp, 25 predicted proteins | sample 9269381 | NCBI WGS metagenome assembly JAESFH01 (sample SAMN14504062, study PRJNA617094) | algae metagenome | isolation source: Aphanothece sp. CMT-3BRIN-NPC111 and co-occurring heterotrophs from well... | place: USA: Clark Mountains Wilderness, California | collected 2010-04-18
TCTTGATCAAGCGATAGTCAACCCAGATTTCGTATTACTGCTTTTCTCAACAGCCATGCGCTCTTGCCAGTCTACTATGTTTGACCGCAACTTGGTATCAAGACAGAACTCCGCCACCGCTTCCTGACGCGAGACACCCGCCTCTTCCCGAAATTGAATATAGGCATCAACAACCCGACGCGCCTCTTTATCTTCAGTGGATAAATGGGGCAATTCGTCAAGCGGTTTCGGAGTGTGATCGCGCCAAATCCCAATCTCATTTAATCGGCGTTCCAAATCGCCTGGATGGAACTTGCCCCGTTCGTCATATGTGCCTTCCAGAACATGGCGAAGTTCTAGCGAGAGCGATCGCAGGATTTTTTTTAAACTAGCTTCCATAAATTAATTATTCTTATATAGGTACTAATAGAGCTGACAGTACCTAATTAATAGGTACTGTACCTATTGCCTCTGCCAACGAGCATCTGCTCCTCGACCCAGGCATTTTAGACGCTTAGCCTCTCGCTCTTGGCGCAAGATGCGGCGAATCAGGTCAACTCCCACCGTAGGGCATCGTTCCTGTAAGTCTTTGATCGAGAATTCACGGGGCAGATTAGCGATCGCCTCTAACACCATAGCTGTCTTTGCTCCTCTAGCCGAGGCTACTAATCCTACCCGCTGCTCGCATTCGCGATACGCCGATAGCACTATAACTCCCAAAAAAAAATAGGAATACCAAGGTAATAAGCTATGTTGCCCCTGATGCCAATTTTGTGAGGATTGGTAGAGCGTATCGTAATAGCTTTCCTTAGTGCGCTCCACAATCCGCTCCAAGCTAATAAACCGTCCCACCTCGTAACCCGCTTGGTATAGCAGCAACAAAGTGAGAAGCCGAGCCATCCGCCCATTCCTATCTAAAAATGGGTGAATGCACAAGAAATCCAGAACTTAAGTAGGGATTAACAGCAATGGCTCAACCTCATCTGACTGCCAAAGGTAGTTGAACCGTTCGTGTAAGCATTCCATTGCCTCTGGAGTGTCAAAGGCTGGAATCTCACAAATTTCGTGCCATCAGGACGAGTTTCGCTAATTTCATTATTAGCCGTCTTCCAGCGTCCACCCTGAGCCACTGAAAACTGGTAAAAATCGCGATGTAGTTGTAAAACGATACCCGTAGTAAATGGGATATGAGCATAGCTGGCGTGAATTGTGTCTAACACATCCCGGTAGCCAGCTATTCCCTGTTCCGAGCGATCGCGGGGTGTCGTTTTCTCTGCCACCAATTGCTTGATGCGTTCCAAAGGGGCGGTGATGCCTTCTATGCGGTTAGAAGACTCAGTACTCTGAATAACGGCAGCTTGACGCAAGGTTTCCAGGAATTGGGGGGCTTGCTCTTTGAACAACTCCTGCTTACCTTTATATTCCCCAATCAGGCGAATCGTCTGAAGGAGCTGTTGGGTAATCGGCTGTTGTTCAATGAAGCCTTGTTCAAATGACTTCATCCCAACTCCACTTCATTCCCATTTTCCAGTTCCTGCCTCACGGCTGCATCCAGCGCCTCTCGTACCTGTTCCCATTCTTCCACCGTCTTGACGCGGGTATTCTTTGCCACCTCTGGGATGCGAATCAACTTAAACGCTGGCTGACCTGGATAATTGCCATTCTTGGTATCGGATACCAAATTAACTGGCTGAGTCGGCTTGGTTTCTTCTGCTGGTATTTTAGGAATGCGGGAGAGCCGCTCTTGCTCAATCGCTGCCTCTAACTTACGAATTAAACTTCTCGCCTGGTCTGGAAGTGAGGCAATATGAGCAACTGCCTTATCTTCATCCAGCGTGGCAAGAAACTGATTTAATTCTGAAGCCAGGGAGTCTTGGAGTTCATCAACGGGTAAATTGTTATCACCTAGCTTTTGCGGTAATTGGTCAAGGGCTTCCTTAGCTAGAGTTCGCGCCTCATTCCGCCAATCATTAAGGATTTTTTTCCAATCCAAAAGAGCTGCGGCTTGGTCATTTTGTAAGCCCTTCCAAACCGAGCTGTCTGTAATCGTGGCATCTGTGATCGCTGTCTTCCAGTTACTTAGAAAAGCAGCACTCGTGCTATTTTTGGGAAGTCGATAGTCAACCGTACTAATAGAGGCGGCAAAATCGCGCATTTCTGTAAATGCCTTGCGCCATTTCTCCACAAAGTCAGACACTCGGACAATTGCATTGGTATACGTTTTCAGATGCTCTTGATGAACGTAAATTTCATTCACCCGATGCATTGGGTTAGATAATGCCAAAATCTTGTCAAACACCTCTTTCCCCTGCTGGAAATCAGCAGGTAAGGGAAGTGAGGCAGGTTCTGCCCAAAGTGCTGCTGCTGTAGCCTTCTCTAAAATCTCCTTACCAAATTTCTCCATCTCCTCCGACAGTGCCGCAGGAGTCTCGTCAACCTTGCGCTTTCCCGTTAAATTCAACAGTATCTTGCGGACATCCGTCAAAACGTCCGGGTTAAGCTCAGTCTCTTCTAGAACCAGATCTACTTTGTCAAAGCTGCGGCTGTTTCTTAGGGCATTCTGGAGTTCAGCATCTACGGGATTCGTGTAAGCCTTCTTATTAATTAGAACCCGCATGGCTCCCGCCCGAACAAGGGCTGCTACCCCCACGCGAACGGCATTTCCATCCCATCCATAAGGAGGCTTAACAAACTCATCCAACAAATCCTTCCCCAGCGCCCGCTCATTTCGACTCTGACGAGCTAAAAGAAAGACACGAATCGTATCGAGCAACGGACATTGCAAATCGATTTGTCCAGCTTTATCAAAAATCTTCAGTTCCTGAACGTCAGCACTGAGGTTCTTAGAACCGTTCAAGACATCTGCGATCGCTTTTCCTTCATTGATAATGCGAGCGGTAACTTTTTCATATTTCGGGTACAGCGTGGGAAAAAACGCTGCAATCTCCATCCGCAACGTTTCCCCTGCCTTTTGTCCAGCTTTGGGAGAAACTGTACGTGCCGCACCTCGGAAAACTATCCGTGCTTGTTTGAGTCCCTCTTGAATTCCCTTCTGAACGTTTCCTCGGAGCTTCTTCAAATCTATTGATTCGCGATCGGACGCTAATTTCCGCGCCTCCTCAGATTTGTAGGAATCGCCTTTCCAGCGAACGATAACCGCTTGCATCGCTAAGTAATAGCGCAATTGCTCATCAAATCCAGCAACGCGATCGCACAACACAAAAATTGTCTGTTGCTGGTTGGCGTCAAGGCTCTGATTTTCTAACTCAGTAACATTTGTCGAAAACGCCGATAACGGAGAATAAACCCGAAGCTCGACAAATCCATCTTTGCTGACTAAATTATCGTCAAAGTAAATCCGAATTGTAAATTCTGTTCCCTTAAAGGGAATTTTCTGAAATCCCAAAACCTCTGCACTAGCAAACTTAGCCAGCCCTTTTTCTAAATCTGCGACTCTAAGTTCACCCGATTCAGCACCCACTTCTTCCTCAAACGTGCGTCTCTCGCCTGTCAAAAACTCATAGTCTTCACCCAGCTTGGCAACCATTTTTGCCTTGATTAGCTTCTCTAATTCTGGTTTAACGCAGTTAGTAATCGAAGTCAGGTCATCTGTGGTGTGTTCGGCTAGAAAACGAGCAAGATTGTCAATTGTTTTAGGGATAAAAGCAATGTCACGAATTAAGTAGAGTACCTCAGCTACTCGGCGCGTTAAGGCAGTTGCCTCTGGAACATCCCTCTCGATACGTCCGATTTCCCGCCGTACATCGGGTGTTACTTCTATATGCTGATCTCCAGCTATAGACAAGTTATTGTAAACTTCATCAAAAGAAACGATGTCCCCAACAGCTTGCTCAAGATAAGCACGTCGTCCCTTTCGTAAAATATCCTGGGTAATTCCTATGAGAGTTCTAGTTGATCCCGACAATTCTTCACCACGACCCCCTGCTCGCCGCAGACTTTTAACAACTTCTGGAATCAAATGGATTTGGTAAGGGAGAAAGGGATAAAATATAGCAAATCGCTCTTCACTGCATTCGGGGAGTTTTTGACTGGTATTTTTCAATTCTCCCAAATCGCGTAGTACCCCTGGATTTTGGCTATAAGTTTCCGTTACTACCTTTTGTCCAGCTAGGTTCTTCTTAAAAATCCGATCTTCTAAAACCAGTTCAATATTTTCTGTAGTCAAACTGAATTTGAAGCGAAATCTTCCTTCAAGCCTTTTAATATCAGCTGGACGCGCACGAGCACTCTGAAGTACTGCTCCCATATCTTCATGGGTAGTTACAAACACCCATATTTTGCCCTTACCTTTTTCAGATGCTTCCTCAATGAGAGCTTGTAACTGGTTCAGGCGATCGTTATCATCTCCAATCCACAGACCAGCTTCATCCAAAACTAGCGCGAAGCGACAGGGTTTGCCCAAATTCCTCTGACGGATTTCGAGATCGTCAAGGATAGTTTGGACAAGAAACTGAATATTGTACAAGTCTCCCTGTCCAGCGGTGGTCAGCGCCTTGTCTACCTCTGATGGTGTAGAAAATACATCCGGGGCTACCTCACAAACTGCCTGATAGAGATATTTCTGGTAAAAACCGAGATTCTTTTGCAACTCTTGCCAAGGTTTCTTTGCCAGCCGTTCAATCGTGCTGTGGAGTTCGGGCAGCTTGCCTCGCTTGTCCAGTTCCGCCTCAATGACACGGGCGTACACTAAATTAGTTCCATATCCTTGGGCGAGATAATACTGGGATAACAGGATTTTAGGCAGGGGCGTTGTTTTGCTATCGATTAACGCATTGATATTAAACGCCAGCACTTGCGTATCGCATTGAGAAAGCCGGGAGAGACTGCGTTGCATCGAAGAACGCTGTGAAGCGTTGACTATGCGAGCTTCAAATCGCTCGGATGCTGAATAGCCATCAAGGATACGATTTTCAATCAGAAGTGCAGCAATCTTAGCAAAATAGGACTTTCCCGAACCAAAATAGCCAGAAATCCAGACACCAATTTCACCAGCCTCTAACCGTAATGTATCGGTATAGTGTTCCAGAAAGTCATCGAGATAGCGCTCGATGGTTGGTGTAACGACGTAGCTACCAATCTCAGCGGCTAGCTTAGTGTCATCTTGGCGTTCCCCCACTTTAACAACGGGTTCAATATCCTCCTCAACGGGAGTTTGGAATATTTCTCTAATTCGCATAGCCGCCCTTTAGGACTCCTGTTTTAAATAAGGTCACCTCTATACATAGAGTGTTCCCGTTGATTGATGAAGGAGTACGCATTCCTGCTCTTAATCTTGCCGGGAATTAGGAAAACCACTAATCCCTCTACTCCACCTTGCTCCAGAGTTTTCATCACCGCCTGGGGGCTTGTCACTGGATAAAGAGCGCTCAAATGCTCCAACACCACTACAAGCTTGGCAGTAGATGGCTGGGACAAAACTTGCTTAACCTGCTCGACTACTCCCCTCACCCACATCTGACCCAACTCAGCTTCTGGATTAGAACCAGGCATCGGAGCAGCAAGCGTGTCTGCGATCGCCTCACTACCCAATTCATCAATTACTAACATGGTGACCGCTAGAACATCTACTGTTCTAACCTCAAACTCCGATCCCAGTCCACTCGTTAGCGTTTTCCACTCTCTTAAGACTGCCGATTCCACCTCTGGTGGATAGACGACTCCTAAGAACGACGCACCTGTCTGACGACCAATAAAATCGTATCGGGTTTTGATTTGTTCAACAGCTTCCCGCAACGTTCCCTGCCAATCCCTACTTTGGCTCATTGGGAACCTCCGGCATCCGTATCATCTCTAGAATGACGGTTCTACCCACTCTTTCAAACCTGATCCACCGTTTTTGGGCAAGTTCGCTTAAAGCGCTGACTACATCCGTTTCAGACCAGAGAAACAGCCGCCAATCTGGTGCTGACAAGATAGCTTGTCCCCTCAGTCCTTCTGCCATGAGAATGCACAACAGATGGAAAACGGTTTCTGAAGCAATCGTTGGTCGTTGGATGTACTTTTTCCGAATGCCTCTAAGAACACCAAAATCTCTAAGTGAAGACAGGGCATTACTTGCCAGTTTTTGAAGCGTACTTTCGCGCCATCGGTTAATCTGGGGGAATTCATCAGCCTGTTGTTTTAAAAAATCCAACACATCATAGCGATCGATTGCCGTTGCCTGTCGCTGCCACTTATCCGAAACTACCTGGGTTACAAAATCAAACACTAAGTGATCGCGCAGAGCAAAGTATAGATATGCCAGAGAAAGGTATTCTGCTGATTGTAATCCCGACTCACTAGCCTCAGCCAGGGAACCGCCTACCCAATCAGCGCACACCGAAAGATACCGACGCGAGATCGCATCCCAAATTTTTCGACGAGTTTGGTAGGAACGCTTCTGAATCACCTCTCCTGCCACTACGCTGGCACGCACATCGGCTAGAGGTAATCCGTTTCTAACCGCACTGAAGAGAGTATAATTCTCCCCTACCAACGCCCCATTAGAGGTATTGCGAGACGAAGCTGGAGAAGTATCTCGAATCTGACCCAAGAGTTCCATAACCGGAAATCGGCGATCAGTTTCCAAACATTCTTGCTGTTGTTCTCGCACACAAAGATCCATTATCCTCTCCGACGGCGTTGCTGCTACTGAATCATAAATCCAGCCAGCTCCTTGTGATCGCTGATTCTGCCCAATCTTAATTCAGAGACTGCACTCAGCTACTTTTTCACACATTGTCAGTGAACAATTGCCTTGGCTATCCTACCCACTGCGCCCCTGCCGCATTTCCTGCTGACGCATTGGCATCGCATCAATTTCGTTAAAAATCACCTCTGGCTCGACAGGGTTCGAGTCACGGCGTTTGGCAGTGCCATCCTTGCCCACCAAGATAACTCGGAACTCTTGAGGAGCGACGTTGAATCGCGATCGCAATTTAGCCACATTCGCCTCACCGATGGGTTGTCTACTGACCCGACCTGTGCCTTCTGTCAATAGCTCAACCAACAGCAAATCTCGCTCCTCGAAACCCGCTTGCTGCCCCTGAAATAGCTGTATCTGCCTCTGGTAGGTGGAACTATTTTCTGAAGGGGCAAATACTAGCAGGAGCCGATTTTTCCATTGGTAGGTGCTGAGGTCAAATGCCATGTTGTTGTCTTCTGCGTTGGTTGCTGAATCAGAAGCGGGTACAGCCTCTTGAGTGGATGCGATCGCAATAGTTGACTTTTCTGGGTTTTGAGCAACCAATTGACTGGCTAATCCCTGATTGGAAGATTGAGCCTGGGTTGAGCAACCAGCGATAGATATCAGCAGTACTGGCAGAATGGAGTAACGAGTTAGCACCGTTAGCGGGATTGGGCGAAACAAGCAACCTAGAAATGACAAAATCAATGGCTGTTATATCAGCAAGGTTTCTGACGTTTCGCCATCGTAGCAAATGGCAGAAAACAATGGAAACACTCCCCTTGCACCCATAACGCAGGGATGAGGAACGGAGTCTCACAGTTAGTGCATTTCCCTAACAAACGCAACTGATGGCGATCGCACCCCCATCGCTCCTTAAACTGCCACTCAATCCGATGATAGGGGTTCTCCGCATAACAAACCGCACACAACAGAATGGGTCTTGGCTTCATCGTTACACCTTTTGGCGGCAGCATCTGTGCGAGCCTATCCGCATCAACCATCACAACATCCGCTAACGCCTCTAACTCCTGCCGAGAAGGAAACGGATTCAGGTACAACTTTTCCCACCGTCCTACCACTGCACCAAGCCCTGTTATCTTACCCAACGCAGTAATTGTTAAAGAATTTGCTCGACGGAAGCGCCCCAGAAAATGGCTGAGGCTTTCTCCTTCTAGAAGTTCAACGGCAAAACGCTGAGGTTGTTGGTTCTCTCTATCAATCACTCAAATCGTTCCAAAACTTCAAACAAAGTTGCCTTGTCAACCTGCTTAAATCCTTTTCTTAGAGAGAAAATCGCTGCTTCTCGGAGAACCCAATCTAAATGGCGTATTTTTCCACCCGTTTTTAGATATAGCTTCTCTAATATCCCCTCAACTGCCAGATTTGAGGGGACAGGTAGCTGTAAAATTTCTGGTTCCAACGTTTCTACCATTTGCTCAAACTCTCCCCTAGTTAAAACATCAAAGCGATAACACTTCTTAAAGCGGTCGTGAATGTACTCTTTGCGCGTAACGAGATTATTTAGCTCCTCTGTTCCTATCAAAATAATTGAAATCTTCAACTGATTGAAAATTCGTGCTAATTCTCCTAAAGCACTGATTGTCATTAAATTAGCTTCATCAAACAAAATCATTTCCACCTTAGAAGCTTTGAGGAGGTCAAGCGTTCGCTTCCGAAGGTAGGTAGGCTGTCCTACTGAATCGCCCTTAAGAGTTTGGAGAATCATAACCAATAAATCGCTGACCGAGCAATCTGGGGTCGCTTCTAGATATAAAACAGGCACGATATCGCGCTGTCCCAATCTTTTCTGCGGTCTATTCAACAGGGAATAGCCTTCACAAGTTACTGTTTTTCCAGTTCCGGGAGGCGCAATGATTCGACCTGATTTCCTAAATAAACGCTGAGAGTCCAACCACTCATGAATGAGTGTCATCAAATCGCGTTCCACGTAAGTTTCAGCAGCCAGTCTCTTGATTATGGGTTGTAATTCATCAGGAACCGGCTCGTCTTTCCAGAGTTTTTGCACCAACCCCTGTAGTTGCCTGAAATCATCTCTTGCCATTTGCCTCAATCCTCTTTGAAGCGGGAAAAACCTCAAGTTTGTAGCGATTGCCCAAAATTATTCCGCCTGAAAATCTACCAATCGTAATCTCTACGAAGTTGGTCGTAGTTTAAAACTCTCGGTTTTTGGCTCTGAGGTTTGGCATCTTGATTAGTGGATTCAACCTCTGGCTCAACGCTTTGAGATACGGGAAGAACTGGCTGTACTTTTGCCTGTTCTTCCCGTTTGCGCTGCTGTCTACTTTTTTTCTTTTGCTCAATGAAGGCATCGCGATCGCGCACTTCCGAGAGGATAGTATGATTGCTAATGGTTTTGGCAGCTTGACGAACTCTCCGGCTAGCCGCTTTTGCCTCCTCTAAAGAAAGCTGCTCCGTTTCTAAGTCCAGAGCATGAGCCGCACCTACAAGGACTTCTTTTCCTTTTTCCAGACTGTACACCCAGATAGTCGTAATATCTCTGGGGTCATAGCGGACAATGACACTATCCCCCTCATTCGCTTCTAGATAGCTTTCCCGATAGCGCAAATTTTCAAAGTTCAGATACCCGCCTTTGTAAATGGTGCGCCGAGTCTTCTTCATCAAGCAGATATCTAAGTCTCGTTCGCGCATCAGTGTCGGACGAGGCGATAATCCCGCTTCCCAACGCTGAAACCGCGTCTGACTCCGATCTTTCGGGCTGGGGCGTTGATTATAGTTATCGGCAATGTAGCGCACCAATAACTGGTTAAGTTCTCGCAGAGTCAAGCAAGCATCTTTCTCGGCTGATTCCGGGCGTTGTTGTAAATTTGAACCGACATATCCCCAGAATCCGGAAAGGAAGTCTGTATTGATTGTTCCAAAACCCCGCTCCTCAATACCCCCCTCACTAGGACGAGCGCGGAGATGGCGTTCAAACCCAAGCTGAAAAGCAATTTGCCTCAGATGATCGGATTTAAAATCTTTACCACCATCAGTAAATAGGTTTTCTGGTACGCCATAAGTTCCCCACTCGCAATTGAGTTTATATTCAGCTCCATATTGTTTTGGCAAAACAGCATGGCGTAATGCCAAAGCAACCACTTGAGAACTGGGGGCATCGTAACCCAGATGAATCCCCATGATACAGGTGGAGTAGCTGTCGGTAATTTTCGTTAGCCAAGGACGAGCTAGAGGTTCGCCATACTGATCGACCAGCATAATATCGAGTTTGGTATGGTCGCACTGCCAGGTATGGTTGCTGTATCTTGGCTCCAAAGTCTGTCCGGCGCGAGTTTGATGAGAGACTTGCGAACCGTGCCATCCGACATTCCTCGCCTTCTGTTTCTTTTCTTTCTGCTCAATCTGGGGATTGAGAACGCGGTATACGCTCATGTGACTGGGGTATCTTTCTAAACCTAGCACTTTGGCTCTGTCTTCTACCCGAAGTGCTACCTGAGCCTGAGTCATTTTCCGACTGCCTTGGTTTCCTTGCTTGTAGGTATTAGTAATGAACTTTTGCCAGTCAGAGCTAATGCGGTAGCTACCCTTGTCAGAACGTTCCGTATTCGTGATGGCAGATAAACCTTTCTCTTCGTATTTTTTGACCAGTCGCTGGACACTCCGAACGGATTTTCCGAGTTTATTTGCTGCTTCCCTGAGTTTTTGCCCGTAGGTTTTGCGATCGCACTTCTCAAGGAGACTCTCGATCACCTCCATCTTGAGCTGAGCCTCATCGGAGAGTAGACCAGTTACAATTTCGTTGGTTTCTCTCTCTGGTTCTTCATCAAAGATTTCTGGGTAGTCATCATCTTCTTCATCAAAGGAGAAAATTGGGGGAACGTCTGATAGTGAAGCGTATACCCTTCGGGATGCTTCGCTTAGAGCGAGCCTACCCTTCGGGAACGACTTCGTCGAATGAGCGTCAGACGAAATTTCAGTCATTGAGATGCTCCTGCGTGAAAATACTTTCATGATTCAGTCACACAGGCAGACGCTTGTTCAAAGAGGCTCACTCGTGTCAGCTACTCTTCTACTCTTCAAGACAGCAGCGACAGTATGACTAGCTATGCCATTCAGCAAGTCAGAACAAAGGTACTAACTCAAGAAGTATCTTACCCCAGTGGCTATAAAAAGTGACACTTAATTTGTTAAGAAAAACTGACTTTTCAATTGAAAATAATTTTGAAGAAACGACACCTAAATTGTTATAAACTTAAATAATGCCACTTAATTTGTTAATTAGGCTCAGTGATAGCGACCTATAGAAAAATGGCTATAATGTCCTTATAGCAAGGCATCGAGCTGTATTCCTAAAAGCGACAATAATTTGTTAAGACGACAAATAAAGTGTTATTCGACAGCTGGGATGGAGTGAGGGTTGTAGGGCGATCGCAAATACCATCGCAACTGCACCCACGATGAACCGAGCCAATATCCCTTTTCTCAAGGTTTTGAATAGCATTAGGTTCTGACGCAGTAATTGTTCTGACTGATGACGGCTTTGACGCGAGCTGCGGGGTTACTCTAATCCCGGTAAGCTCAATTGTTCCGGTTCTACGGCTTCAGGTTTTGCCTTACGGCTTTTCTTTTCACTTTTACCTTTTGTCTTTTTCTTTGTATCCAGCTTCTCCCGTTCGGCGCGGATACGTTCTAAGAGGACGGAGGCAGGTTCGTCGTTGGGGTCTTGGCGAACCAGTTCGCCTCGGAAGGCTTTGGCAAGGATGGATTGATTAAGTTTGTCTAGGTAGGCTTTAGCTTCTTGGTATTGCTGTTTAACTTGGTCAGTAGTTTTGAAAAAGGTTTCAATGCGGCAGACAATTTCTTGTTGTTCTTTGAGAGGTGGTAGAGCTATAACTATATCTCTGAAGGCATTCTGGGATATATTCCTCATTGAGAGTTGATTGCCTGTTGCCCGACTCTCAATTTCTTTTCGCCCATAAGCTGATTTTAAGTAGAAATTGATATATTTTTTATCTACTTCAAGAAAATCTACTCTCCATACTTTGTCACTAAGCATTATTTTGTATTTTATTTCTTCTACTACTACTGATGCTCCAACAAGTTCAATTGTATTGGCTCGTGATATAAGGAAGTCATTAGGATGAATAAATAGATTGGGGTCTATTTTTGAGTAATCTATTACTGTTTTAGTTTCTCGATCGTCAAATTTTCCCCAACTGACAGCACTAATCTTGACTAGACCTACTGTATCTTCAGTTACAGGAACTTCGGGGCAAGAGAAGTTCTTACCTGCCTGAATATTTTTGACAATTAGCTTTAACTTCGTCCATCCCCAACTATTAGGGATTAAATTTGGTTCTTTATTAATTTCTCGAATAACTTCTTCAAGATTTTGATTTAATTGTTCGGATGTGCGCTCTAACAGAACTGAAGCTGGTTCAACATCAGGGTTTTTCTCTCGCCAATCAGCGGTGAGGTCGCCACGGAAAGCGGCGGCGAGGACTGATTGACGGAACTGGTCTAAGAGGGGGGCGATCGCCTCAAGTTCCTCCTTCACCCGCTGGCTCCGAGCCTTCAACGCCTCAATCTTGGCAACTATGCGGCGTTGTTCGTTGAGAGGTGGAATAGGTATTGGCAGATTAGGCAGAGTGCTGGTGTTGATATAAGGCTGGTCACTACCCTGTAGATTATCTCGAATTAGCTGGATAAACGAAGGAGAATGAGGATAATGCAAAAAATACTCCCTCATTTCATCCCTAAACAAATTGAAGCGAGCAACACGTTGATACAATATTGCAGGCGCATCTTCTTCTTTTAGAGAAGCTATTTTTAATAATCCATTTAGGAGAGGGCGGTTTAATGCCATTACAATGTCATTTTTTTGCAGAACAAGTTCTGGATATTTAGAGATAAAATCTTCTGATAAGAAGTTCTGTTGTTCCCAAATCACTCTATTGAAAGAGACATTGGCAATCTGAAGGAGCCTCACTCCGGAAGAAGAATAGTCCTTTTTCTTAAAAGCCTCTCCAGATACAATGGACAAAATATTACCTAAGTTTGTCCATTCCCAATTTTCTGGCAATTTGTCTACTGTTGGTTTCAAGCGACTTCCTCTTCCTCACTCTCCAATAATTCCGCCAGCGCTTCCATCTCCTCCATCGCCGTCTGCAACCTCACCATAATCTCAGCCGCGATCGCATCGGGTTCCGGCAAACCATCCCCCGACTGTAAACTCTCATCCCTCAACCAGGAGATATCGAGATTATTCCCCCGCTTGGCAATCTCCTCACGGCTAAAACAACGCCAGCGCCCCGCTTCCCCTTGGTCAACACGCCCATTCTTCCCATTCGGGTCATCCCCATACGCCAATTCAAACTCTTTGAAATGCTCCCGCGTCAGGGGTATCCGCTTCCCGAAACTGGGCATATTCGTCCGCAGGTCATACACCCACACCTCTTTAGTATTGCCCTTTTCGGTCGTCCCTCGCTGGAAAAACAGCACATTCGTTTTGACCCCTTGGGCGTAGAAAATCCCCGTAGGTAGCCGCAAAATCGTATGCAGATTGCACTTCTCCATCAAGTCAGCGCGGACATTGCGCCCTTCCCTATCTTCAAACAAGACATTATCCGGTAACACCACTGCCGCCCGTCCTTCCGGCAGCAGACAGCGATAAACGTGCTGCAAAAATACCAATTGCTTGTTAGAAGTGGGATAAGTAAAATCATCCCGCGTCGGACTCCCACCCCCTTTCTTCGTACCAAAAGGCGGATTCGTCAAAATTACTTTAGCCTTCGCCAACCGCTGCCCATCCGGTGAGAGAGTATCCCCCAACGTCACCTCCCCGTCAATCCCGTGCAGCATCATATTCATCAACAACAAGCGGTGTGCATCCTGCACCAACTCCATGCCATAAAACGCCTGCTGCCGTTGAAACACCTGGTCAGCTTCCGAGAGGGTAAACAATTCATCCGTGCGCTTTTTAATATAGCGGTCAGCGGCAATCAAAAACCCTCCGGTTCCCGCTGCTGGGTCTTGGATTAGTTCCCCTGCTTGCGGTTTAATCAAAGACACCATGCAGTCAATCAGCGGACGCGGTGTAAAATACTGCCCTGCCCCGGACTTCTTCTCACTGGCATTCTTTTCTAATAGCCCCTCATAGAGGTCGCCTAACCCTTCTTCCTTGGCAGAGTACCAGTCCAACTTATCAATACTTTCGACCAGCTTGCTTAAAATGCGCGGTTGTTTCAGCGCCGTTTGAGCATTAGCAAAAATCGCCTGCACCCGTAGCAATGAGGCTTTAGAACCCAATTCCAGCAACAGAGAGCGGTAGAATGTCAATTGTTCTATCCCTTCTTTCGCTGTCAAATCTGCCCAGCGCATCCCTTCGGGCAATTGGTCTTCCACCCCCGTCTCCTGCGCCATCTTAAGAAACAGCAGGTAGGTTAGTTCGGTGACGTATTGCAGGTAAGTAATGCCGTCATCCCGCAGTACGTGGCAAAGGTTCCAGAGTTTTTGGACAATATCAGTCGTTGCGTTCACTCTTTTCTCTTAATTGGCAACTTTTTCAGAGGATGTTTGAAAGATCAAATAATGTCATTCTGAGTGGAGCGAAGCGTAGCGAAGAATCTAGATACTGCGCTGCGTTGAGCATGATACAGAAAACACTTACTTCTCAAACCAGTCAGCACTTAAATCACGCCATTGAGGATTTTTCGACTCAATCAAAGCAATCTTTTTAGTACGCAACCAACCTTTAATCTGCTTTTCACGCGCGATCGCTTCTGTCACATCTGATGTTTCTTCGTAGTAAACTAATCGATTAATATTATATTTTTGAGTAAATCCGGGAATTAGCTTTTGTTTATGCTCATATAAGCGACGATGTAAGTCATTGGTCATGCCAGTATAAAGCGTTTTTGATCGATTCGTCAGAATATAGACGTAATAAGTATTCACCTTCTTTTGTTGTGTCATTCTTAGTGAAGCAAAGAATCTAGATGCTTTACTATTACTCAGCATGACATTTTTCCCCCTCACTATGTCATTATGAGCGTAGCGAAGAATCTAGGATGTCAGCGAGAGTCGGAGATGCTTCACTACACTGCGTTTCGTTCAGCATGACATTCTTTCTAACCAACATCCTGCCAGAGTTCTTCATTAATCTCTACCAAAATCGCTTCTAACCGTCCATCAAACGCCTTGTTCAGGCGCTCGAATCCTCCACCTTGAGCCTTGAATGCTCCTCGGTCAAAAGCATCCCGATCCACAATAACCTCTGTCTTCAGCTGTTGCCCAATTCGCTCTAACCACTTGCGCTGCGGTGCCGTCCAAGCACGACTCGCTAGAATTTTCTTCATCGCTTTATCCACGCGATCGCCATAAGGCACCAACGCATCCCCCAACGCTGCCTGCCGGATAAACCCGATAATCGAAGCCGCAATATCCTCGTTTGTAGTCTCCCGCCACGCTACTTGCAGATTAGTTTCCGAGAAACCCGCCGCATCTAATAACAGACGCAGTTCCTTGAGTTGCGCCCTCGTCAAGTCGCGGGGTCGCTGAGTCACCACCAGCAGCGCCGGAAGTTTATTCAAATTCTCCCGCAAAAAGGCACTAAAGCCGTCCAAATAATCCTGCGGGCGTTCGGCATCCCCATAACCTCGTTCCACGCTTCTCAACACATCCTGATGGCGAGAGATGAGAACTGTTTGCATTCCTCCATCGCGTCGGTCTAACATTTCGGCGATCTCTTTTTTATCCCGTAACCACTGCGCCGCCTCAGCCGGACTGGATTCACGCAAATGGCTTACCATGTCCTCAACTGGCATCCCCGCCAGCATTTCAATCGCCTCCTTGCTGTCATCGGAGAGCGATCGCTTTTTCCGCTGTAACTTCGCCAACAGTTCATCAATAATACTCTCAACCGCCGCCGAATCTTGCACCGTCCCCAACTCATCGACCAACTGACTAAATGAAAAATCGGGCTTATTGACTACGGGCTTCATTTCGGACACCTTCGAGATGGCAGTATAAATATCTACCGCATCAAACACCCGAAACACCTCTTTACCAATCTCGTCACACAGTCGAGTTGCCCGTCCCAACATCTGTTCGTAAAGTATCCGGGAATTCACCCGCCGCATAAATACCACATTGCAGATTTCTGGGACATCAATCCCCGTCGTCAACAAATCTACCGTCACGGCAATATTGGGATTGACCTCATTTTTAAAGCGGCGAATCAACTGCAACGGCTTATCGGCATTCCCGGTAATCTTCAGCACCGCGTCATCTTCGACGCTGCCATACTCGTTTTCCAAAGCAATTTTCAGCTGGTCAACCACAATATCAGCATGATCGGTATTAACGCAGAAAATCAGCGTTTTTCCCGGTAACGCTGGGTCAATATTTTCCGCCAAATACTCGCAAACGACTCGGTTAAACTCTTGCGTTACCACCCGCTTATTAAACTGCTCAACATCAAGGCGGATAGTATCCGGGGCGTGAACCAAATCTAGCTGCCCTGTTTTCGGGTCAAAAAACTCCATCTGGTCGCCTGGGTTCCAGACAATACCATCTTCAGAAAGGGCAGTCTTAATCTGATACGGCGGTTCGTGGTCAATCAACCAGCCATCAATCACCGCTTCCCGATAGCTGTAAGTGTAAACAGGCTCTCCAAAGATTTGCGTTGTGTGCAGCGCTGGAGTTGCTGTCAGACCAATCTTCACCGCGTCGAAGTAATCCAGCACCCGCCGATACTTAGAGATGTAATCGTTGAAGTCCCGGAACGTTAATTCTGTTTCGCTCAACTCTTGGTCAAGTAAATACCCCCGATGGCACTCATCCACCACAATGCAGTCATACTGGTCAACGGTTAGGATAGTCGTTTCATCGGAAGGGTAAAGCAGACGTTTGACAAAGCTTTGGACAGTAGCGATATGAACTTTAGTATCGCTGTCAATGTCCCGCTCGCCCAATTCCTTAATCTCAAAAATATCGGAAAATGTCTGAAGACTCTCCATGCGAGTATCTTTAAACGCATTCGCCGCCTGTTCCCCCAACGCTGTGCGGTCTACCAAAAACAGCACCCGACGAAAGCGCTTAGTTTTTAACAACCGATAGACTAGGGCAATGCAGGTTTTAGTTTTTCCCGTCCCCGTCGCCATCGCCACCAGGAGTTGCCGCTTATCTTCGGCAAGTGCTGTCTCAACCTTCTGAATTGCCTTTTTCTGATACTCTCTCAGCGTGAAGTTGTAGTTAAACTCTTCTTGAGCCAGCTGACGATGCGCTTCCTCAATGTTTTGTTCGAGTAAATCGAGCAATCCTTGGGGAGAATACCAATGTTGTAATGGACGGCGCAAATTTTCAGGACGGCGTAAGTCACAAAACCAAATACCGCTTTTCGTCCGCAGTTGCTCTAAAAACTCCCTGCCATTAGTTGCAAACACAAACGGCACTTTAAACTCACCCCAAGGGCTGCCATCTGGTAAGGTTTCGTTCCCCTTGATTTGATAGCCCCGACTGTAGCGCTTCGCCTGGTCAATTGCTCCGGAAACGTCCTTACTCTTGCGCTTGGCTTCCACCACCGCCACAACTTGCAATCCCACAAACAAGGCATAATCAGCGCGTCCGTCTGCTGTGGGATATTCTGCGATCGCTAAGTTTCTCCCCTTTTGAGGACGGGTGCCTTTAGCATAGGTAAGTTCCTCTGAGTCTACCTCCCAACTCGCTGCCCTCAACTGATTATCAATTAAGCGGCGCGTCTCTGCCTCATCCAGAACAACTTCCTTCTCTGCCTGCTGTGCTTGGCTAATGGTTTGTTGTAGAACTTCAGGGGGCTGACTAACAGCACTCGCTTGCAGTTGAGTCAAATGGTTTAAGGCTTCTTTGGCTTCTGCTTCAGCGTCTTGCAGCAACTGTTCGGCTAACTGCCTCAGTTGCGCCTCCTCCGCTACTTTCGCTAACGCCATTTCCACAGCCGTTCGGCTTTCGTTGGCTTCCTGCCGCAGCCGTTCTAACTCCTGCTTGAGTGCCTCGGTTTCCCTAGCTGGGTCAGGTGGTGGAATAAACGCCCCAGCTTTAAAGTTCGTATCCCTACCAAAACTCTTGTGAAACCAGATACCCAGTTCCCTGGCAAATTTAAGGTTACTTAATGCTGCGCGATGGTTGCCGGATAGGGCGTGGTTGGCATCATTTCCCGCACGGCGTAACTCGTGGAATAGTTGGTTAATTCGACCAGGAAGAAAGCCTTTATCCCGTAAGCGGTTAAGTAACTCAATTTGGGATTCATTGGTGTCACTCTTGTAAAGACCAGCATTGGCGGCGACCAACTGCGCCAAGAGTTCCCCAAACTGACGCAGTTTCATCAAACAGGTTACTGGGTCAGTGGCAAAGTATTGCTCTGCCAGCGTCCCTAAGCTTACTAACAGCGGTTCGTGAACCTTTAGGAAGGCAAAGTTGGGTGAATTGAGTGTGTTGTCCTGTGACATTACTTAGTCTTGGTAGAGGACTTTTTTTCGGACTCAAGACTCCAGCCAAAGGCAAACGACAATGCGGACATTCCCCTTCTACCCATAACGCCGGAATCGGAAACGTTATCTCGCAGTTGGTGCATTTTATTAATAAGCTTAGCTGCTGGCGATCGCGCTACTCTCTTCTTGGTGTTCGCACCTACCAAGACACTAAATCACACCCAATTCATTCTGGCTTCTGAATTGGCTTTTAGCCATGATTGTGGATATTACTTCTGAGCCGACATCAACGTGGAAAGAGTGATCGCACTATTTGTACGAATTGAACCAAAATATGGACAGGCTTTGAACGAGGAGTTAGACAACTGGAAGGCGATTAGACACGCATCTGATTTAAAAGAGCGATCGCAACACCCATCCTCCCACAACGCCGGAACCTTAAACCTCGCCCCACACTTGGGACACTTCGACAACAACCGCAACTGATGCTTCTCACCAGAATTAATGGGTCTGAAGCCCCGCTCATGGAGGGACGGTGAGTATCAAACCCTGCCGTTGACTTAAACTGCCACAAGTAGTGCGATCGCACGGTTCGGTTAGGCTCAGGAGTACCTCTAACTTTGCTCTCGCATCCCCCGAAAGCTCAGAGACGATCGTAGCCCGAAGTTACGGTCTAACGCTACTAATGGCAAGTCCGTTACCGCTTCCCCGTTGCGAATTGCGGCAATTGTGAGGTGAGTCTCAACAATTTCTAACACTTTCCCCTCAACCCGCTAGCGGTATTCCTCAATATAAACCTGCTCTCTCCCTTCTCGCAAGGTAATATAACCACTGACGGCAATGCGATCACCAATCGGCTACTCAACAACTCTAGCTTTACCTATTCAGGTAAGGGCAAGGCTGCCTGGGGTAAACCGCTGCCACCAATATTGAGCCTCTCTATAGACTAAATATGGAAGATATAACACAAAAAAAATGTATCCCTTGTAGTGGCGATGCTGCCCCTATTAGCGACGAAGAAATTGTCGAACTCAAGCCTCAAATTCCAGACTGGAACATCGTTGAGGTTGAGGGAGAATCGCGCCTAGAGCGTACCTATAAGTTTCCAGATTTTAAGACTGCCTTAGCGTTCACAGATCAGGTAGGCGAAGAAGCCGAGAACCAAGGACATCACCCAGCATTGCTTACAGAGTGGGGTAAGGTGACAGTGACTTGGTGGACTCACGCCATCTCTGGGCTACACCAGAACGACTTCATCATGGCAGCTAAGAGCGATCGCATTGCTACCCAATTTACTCAAAAGAAGTAAGCTGACTGATTGAGAAGTACTGACCAGATATTAAACTATTTTAGTGCATCAGTAGACTTGCCCAAGCCCCAAGAGGAAATATGAGCCATCGTCCAATTATTCTTGGCATTGTTGGCGACAGCGCCGCCGGTAAAACAACACTGACGAAAGGGATCGCTCAGATAGTCGGTGAAGACAATGTCACAGTTATTTGTACAGATGATTACCATCGGTACGATCGACGTCAGCGGGCAGAGAAAAAAATCTCGGCGCTGCACCCGGACTGCAACTACCTCGATATCATGGAGCAGCACCTGTCGCTGCTACGAAACGGACAACCGATTCTCAAGCCAATCTACAACCACGATAACGGCGATTTAGAGAAGCCTGAGTACATCAAACCGAGCAAGTTTGTGATTATGGAAGGCTTGCTCGGTTATTCAACCCCAAAGGTACGCGACGGCTACGACGTTAAAGTTTACTTAGCACCGCCTGAATCTCTACGCACTGAGTGGAAAATCAAGCGCGATACCCGCAAACGTGGGTACACCGAAGAAGAAGTTCTTGAGCAACTGAGAAAGCGTGAACCCGACTCAGAGGAGTTTATTCGTCCTCAGCGCCAGTGGTCAGATATAGTGGTCAGTTTCTACCCTCCTAGCGAAGAGCCTCAAGAAAGCAATTCGCACCTGAATGTGCGCCTAGTACTCAGGCCCACTATCCCACACCCAGACATGACCAATATTTTGAAACCAAGTAGTGGCGATCGCACATCGCCAATTCGCCTGGAACTAGAACGGGATATGGGCAAACCTGCTGACGTCCTAGAAATTGATGGTCATGCCACTAGCGAACAAGTCGTAGATATAGAGCGGATGCTATGTAACGAGATACCGGACTTACTGCCATATTGCAGCATGGAAGGCAACCCAGACATTGGCAAGCTCATCGGTACAACAGGGGAAACACTCCAGAGTTTTCCCCTTGCTATCACGCAGCTACTCATTTCCTATCACATGCTTAAGGCAGCAAAACTTCATCAGTAGAGCAGTAATTAAGAGGGCAAAAATTCAAGAGGCAAAATTAAAAATTAAAAACTGAATACTTTTCATTTTTAATTGCTAATTTGAAATTTTTGATGATTTCCCGGTGTACTTATGACCTACTGCCTAAGAATTGCAGATATACCCACCAGCGAGCGACCTCGCGAGCGATTAATGGCTTTGGGGCCAAAAAATCTTGCCACCGCTGAACTGATTGCAATTCTGCTAGGCACGGGTCAAGGGCCGGGAAAACTCTCTGCTGTTGGACTCGGACAATATATTTTGCAGCAATTAAGTCAACACCAGCGCGACCCCCTAGAAATTCTGCGAGATATTAGCGCCCAGGAGTTGATGAACATCCCTGGAATTGGTCCTGCCAAGGCAACAACGATTTTAGCAGCAGTTGAACTAGGAAAACGGGCATTTCAATCCCGACCTTTAGATCGCACAACCATTGACAGTCCCGCATCTGCCGCCGCTGCCCTCAGTCATGATTTGATGTGGCAAACCCAAGAGCGATTTGCAGTGCTGCTATTGGATGTGAAAAATCGCCTGATGGGTACTCAAGTAATTACCATTGGCACAGCAACCGAAACTTTAGCTCCCCCCCGTGAAATTTTCCGGGAAGTGCTTCGTCAGGGAGCAACAAAGGTAATAATAGCCCACAACCATCCCTCTGGTAACGTTGAACCCAGCCCTGAAGATATTGAGCTAACTCGCCAGTTGTTGGCAGGAGGACAATTATTGAGCATTCCACTGCTAGACCATTTGATTTTGGGCAATGGCGACCACCTGAGCCTGCGGCAAACAACAACATTGTGGGATGAGTATCCACAGGGAGATTGATACCATTGGCAACTGCTTGTTGATTATTGCTGCTTTATGTTAGATTAAATAATCTTGGGCGATTAGCACAGTGGTAGCGCACTTCCTTCACACGGAAGGGGTCACTGGTTCAAATCCAGTATCGCCCATTTAAAAAAGATATACATAGCAAGGATTTTAGTCGATTGGGGGCGTTTTTAGGGAGTTCCCAAGGATAGGCTTAACCTTTTGTTTGAATAGAATTTGAATAGAGCTATTCATCGTCTATTCAACGCTAACCGTTTACCGTTCCCTCAACTCGCTCTCAGCCCTGATTTGGACTGGGATATTGTGCAGCCTAGAGTCAGAGGAAAAGATTGCATCACTAATGGTTATACAACCCTGAGTAGCTGACTAAACGTATAAGTGAGACTTATGCGAACCGTGGTTAACCTGTAACAGGTTTGAGTGTACACTCAACTTTTCAGCCTAGCTTCAATTTTGAGTGACGCTCAACTCTACGTTCTGTAGAGCCTCTAGGCTTCTAGAAGGCATAAAATCCGCCACGCTAACCGTTCACGGTTCCTTTGACTTGTAGGACACTCAAAGCCTTGTAGAGCAATATCTACAAGCTTTTGAAACTAAAGTTTTGTCGGACACTCAAACGCTATTTTTACCTTTATTGGATAATTAGCTAGAGTCATGTCCCCAAATTAATTAAATTAATTAATTAAATTATTGGAGAAAAAAGAGCTAGCTGGATTTATTGGATAACTGGTTAGGGTCATGTACCAGAAGTAGTTTAACTAGGTAGTTAAACTACCTTAGCTGTCTAACCGACCCTACTTTATTGGATAACTGTCTAGAGTCAGATAGTCTCAATAATTCAATTAATTAATTGAATTAATTAGACAAGGTGAACCTAGCTAAGTCATTGGATAACCTTAGATACCATCAAAACCATCTACAGTCCCATTAAGTTCTAACACGCTCAACCCTTTACACATTAAAACTTCTGGGCTTTTAGAACGAAGAAAATCTAACACGCTATTTCGGGCTTTCCCTATTGCTTCTGTAACTGAGGTTAGGTAGAGAAACTTGTGTATTAATTGAATGATAAAAATTGATGTTATCAAAATTAACAATAATGTATCGCTAGTTGAACTGTAGTAATATATTTATGGTGTTGCTGTAGTGATACCAAAAGTAAAACCCTAGTAGAGAAGTTTGGACGCCCATCTACTAGGGTCTATCCAACCATGTAACAGGAAGGACAAATCCATTATGGCTCAAAATGATTCAAGGTCAATACCAGAAGATAATAATGATGAGTTTTGCTTAACTCCTCATCTCAAAGAAAAGCTAACAGATATGAAATGGCGTGATGACAATCTTGATTTATTACCATCATGGCATCCAGCTTTTTTTGAGATATTCCCTGATTTAAGAAATCTACTCATTCAATATGCTGATGTAATGGTGAAGTACAAGAGGATACTACTTTCTACCTGTAGCGATCCAATAGATGAACTACAAAATCATGTTCATGAGGAAGCTAGCTTGTGGTTGATGAATCGGATGGATGATTTAGTTAGGGAAGTTTGGAATGACGATAGTGTAGAATCAAGTTACTAGAAACTATTGATATTAAATACCCCTCTGCGATAAGAGGGGTTTTATTTTTATTCACCAGTAGATTCTATTTTTTACCTTGTATCGCGTCTACTATTGATTTAAGATTCTCGATCTCCTGTGTAAGTTTTTCTATTTTCTCTACATCCTTTTTCCTCACATCTTCCTGAGAATCCTTGTAACCTTTAAACTCAGCTTCCATTTTTTGAAAATTCATTATTTCATTAGGTCACGCACACTATCTGAGAGGCTACAGAGTCATTATTAAAAGTGCTGAGAGATTACGCGTGACCTAAAGGTACGCGTAACTACTTAAGCCAATTTGGGTGAGCGTTAATAACCCTGAAAGTGGCTTGTAAGGGCAAGGATAAGGAAGCGGGGTAAACTAGGCTCGGTAATAAACAGTAGATTATGTTAGTATAAATAGACTTTATAGAAAATTTTGACGATATCTAGTCTGTAATACATTTAAACCTTTAGGAAAGAAAAATGAGACATATGAATATTGCAATTATATTATCTGTCAGTGACTATCCAGGTGGCAATAGCTTACCAGGCTGCATACTGGATGGTGAGATAATGAAAACTTTATTAGAGTCTACCCGTAAATATGATTCGATTCTTTACATAAATAAAAATACTAATAGTCTCATAGTAAAAGAACAAATATCTAAATTTATTAGAGATAATAAAGCTCAAGAAATTGATGAAATCTTTTTTTACTATACTGGTCATGGAGATTTTCGCAACAATGATTTTTTGTATGTTTTATCTGATTTTGAAGAAAATCAATACAGGCAAACATCCCTATCTAATTCTGAACTAGATGACTTTTTAAGGCAACTTAATCCAAAGTTAACTATAAAGGTTATAGATGCGTGTCATTCAGGAGTGACTTATGTAAAAGATACTAATGTTTTTATAAAAAACATAGATAAATCCAAGGAACAATTTAACAGTTGTTATTTCATGTTTTCATCAATGCCTGAGAAGTCCTGTTATCAAACCGAAACAATAAGTTATTTTACTAAAAGTTTTATTGATTCGGTTTTAAAATATCCATCTACTGATATAAGGTACAGACATATAACTGACTATATTTCAGACGATTTCGAGAACAACCCTCTTCAAAAACCGTTTTTTGTAACACAAGCAGATCATACAGAAATTTTTTGTTCTGTAGATGAGAATTTAAAAGAAATACTATCTGCTCAAATGAATTGTCCTAGAAAAGAGGAAAGTATAACAGATGAACTAAAAGCCCTATCCTTCGTAGACTTAGTTAAGGAAGATGCTGAACGTTACTGTAGCAGAGAAGAGGCATGGAATTTACTAGCTTCTATAAAATAGTTTAGCGAAAATTATCCATATTCGCATGAATTAAAAGCTCTTTATAACGTTAATACTTTCTTTGAAATAGACTATAAATCTATTTCTCGCTATGTTGATTCGATTGGTAGGTGGTTGGATAAAAATGAGAACAACTATTTTGCTAAAGTCTTATATAAAAAGAAACAACTTCTTCGACACCAACCACTAATTCCGGATGAATCTATCTCACTTTTTAAAAGTGTATTTCCTACTAGAGACAGTGAAAATAAAACAACAATAATTTCTGGTTTTGAATCAACTATAGATGTTCCATTTAAACTAATAGAGATTGAAGCTGAGCCGACTTATCTTAATATAGATATGTGTAGTTGTAAAATTGTATTTGTGGTTTCACCAGTTGAAATTAGATTTTTCTATTTATATTCAAATTTCAAGCTGGAAGATTGGGAAAACTATCGTCATAACTATAGCTCTGGGCTACAAACTGTAGAAGTAGAAATGAAAGATTTTAATAAAGTAAAAGAAACAATATCGAACATACTTATTAAATTTGAATCTTTTGTGTTAGATCCTATCAAGGCTAAATATCTCTAGACTACCTTTTACCTCCCACAGTTAAACTCTAGAGTTTAACTGTGAGAACTAAATTCTCTTAAGCATTCTATTGAGACAAATATTAAGCCAATAAAATATCCCTACCAAAGGCAGTAGGGATAAGGGTTTCAGGATAGGAGGCTAGAAGCTTCAGGAAGGTAGGTTAGACCTCAGTTGTTGATATTCCTTTGGTAAGTTAATTCGTTCGATATCAAGATTCAGAGATTAAGTCATTTGACTTTATCAGTCTATTGGTCTTAATGCTGAGAGCTTAAGTTTGTCAGCATAATTTTTATCAATCATCCCTACTGAGGTGTCACACCAGTTAGCAACTACAGCACTAGGAATACCTTTTATTAACTGCAATGTAATAAAAGTGTCTCTTGCGTTGTACGGTGTTGTATTAGGCTTTATAGGGTCAACTATTGCACTCCAAGCACGTCTTGAGAAATTACGATAGTTAACAGGTTGATTGTTAACTGAAAATATTAAGTCCTCTGGACTACATTCTATTGGTTTAATAGTTTGTAGTAAGTTTTGACAACGAGATGATACTGCAAGCGTTCTTACTTTATTATTTTTAGATTTTGCTACTCTTACTCGTTGATTTTTAACTTGTACTATTGACCCTGCAAATTCAACTACACTGCCATTCTGCTTAATATGCTTCCATTGCAAACCTACAGCTTCACTAGGTCTGCAACCAGTGAGAAATAAGAATTCAACGAATGCTGCATAGCGTTTGTAGTTCATACCTGGTCGCTTATCATTTTTGAAGCTATTAATGACTGTTTCCATTTCCTCTTGTGTAAAAGAACTAGGTGATGGATTGTCTTGATAATTGTGATGAGGCATCTCAGCACTCATGCCTTCATAGGGATTTTCTTTACACAGTCCGTGTTTTACTCCCCACTTACAGATAGCCGATAAGTACATCAGTACATCCTTTGTCCTGGACGTAGTTGTAATATCTTCTAAGTGACTTTTAACCTCAATTGAATTGCCTAGAGGGACTTTAATTTTTTCAAGTAACTTTCTTATATTCTCGTACTTTTCTAGTGTCTTAGGTTTTAAGGATGTTTGCTTATAAGCAGTGTATTTATCCCATAACTCTAGTAGGGTTATCTCTGGTTTAGCTTTAAGCGTTTCTATGAGTGCTAGATGAGTTTGTGGCTTATATTTATTGAGAGTGATATCAAATTCACCAGAAAAGATATCTAAGTTAACTTGAGTAGCTTTAGCTTCCGCAATAGGACGATTTTCTGGGTTATCAGTCAGGCTGAGATACAAGAACTTCTGCTTACCACCAAACATCTCTCTAGGGAACGATAAGCGTAAACGCCCTTTATCGCTTGAAACTGATACATTACCCTTACTTGCCTTGCCAGTAGGTGTCTTGGAGAACATATTCATTGGGTGTCGAATTCAACACTCTCAGTATATCAGTTTGAATAGAAATTGAATAGAATTGAATAAATAGATGTTGAATAGAATCCTGAAACCCTTATCTAGTATAGAAAAATATGGCTTACTCATCTCACTTCACACGGAAGGGGTCACTGATTCAAATCCAGTATCGCCCATTTAACTAAAATAGCCTCTGAGTAAGCGAAAGCAAAGACCAGAGGCTGTTTCTATTTTTCAAATGCGATTTATTGTAGGTTAAAGTCGCTATTTTTCATAATCTATAATCTAAAGTCAACAATACTATATTTTCTAGATTAGCGATCGTTTCAGATAGCAGCCCACCTACTTTTCTGCGTAATCTGATTTTGACAAGCACTCTAACTTGATGGCACAAAGTAACTGAATCTTGATCAAACAGCCCTCAAAGATTGGCAATTTGAGTTGTATCTGTTTGAGGTAAATTAGTTAATCTAGAACGAAATTTAATAAAGGCGATAAAGTTGGCTACCTCTATAAATTTATCTTCTGTTAACTTTATCTATTAAGTAAGTATATTAACTATATTCATGAGCTTATCAAGTCTAACATCCGAAATATTCAGGCGCGTTCACTCTGTAGTAGCATCGGTTAACGCTAACAGATCGCGAGCAGCATTGGGCAAGAATATTTTCCAAGAGTATGAAGCCAGTAGTATTGAATTTGGCTTTGTTGAACAAGAGAAAATTCCAGAATTACTAGCTAGCCTGCCCAAATAATCCTGGCTACAACAACTTAAAACTGAAGATCAAATTTCTCTTTGGCACCGTAGTATAAAAAATCAAGGTCTGATAGCGCAAGCATGGAAGGGACTTATTGTAGGAGAAGACCCTCTCGAACCTCTTTTAGACTCTGGGGAAATAAACCGGGACTTTTACCGATTCACTTGGGCGCTTGTAGACAACTACCTGAAAATGTGGCGATAGGTTTTTACAAGTTTTTTAATAATTCTTAAAGTCTTTCCCATTTGTGGGTATAAACTTATTGTCACATTTAGTCTTAGAGTTGCCTGGGATTTTTCAGCCAGCACCAAGTATGTATAGCTCTGAGTACTTAGCTCAATGTCGCTGAAAAACAGGTCAATTCAACTAGAGGTGAAACTGATGACATCCGAGGAATTTGATACATTATTGGAAATTCAACACCGCCAGATGATTGCCTTAGAGCGCCTAGTTTATTTCGTAGAGCAGCTAGTTCCTGAAAAGCCAATAGTCCCCAATTATAAACGTTCACTAAATTCTTTCCACAATTTTGATTGGGCTTCTATCGGAGCAACAGTTGAAAAAAGTGACCAGTATGGTGCTGCGATAGTCAGTTGGAAAGGTTTGAGATTTGTCAGGCGAACAAAGAACGGCATTACTGAAGGTGTTTGGTTTAGCCGCCGTAGTCAGGATGAGAACGGTGAGGATAAATTTGAGAATCTTATAGCCTTCAACCCGACTATGGATACAACCAGTCAGTAAAGGGTGTTAAAAACATGGACAACAAAATTATTCCAGTGAATAGTTAGCAGTCAGTCAGGAAAACTCCTATTATTCGTTTGAATAATATTGTTATAGCAGTGACCATAATTGCTCTTAAAAATCGACCTCACCCCCAAGAGACGCCCTGGCAGGGCGTCTCTACTATCTGAAGGATTGCTAAAAACTAATTACTATAGGTGAAGCTTATTGTGCCGAATTTTGGCGATCGCAAAATGTCGCTCACTGAGAATGAGTAAGGTAGACCTATACTTTCTATTTTGGGCGACTTTGCCAGTCTTTTGCAACTAAGTCAATTCCGTAGAAGCGCTGCCAGAATGCATCCACAACCTTAGTTGGCAACACTTTTCTCATCATAAACAGCAGGAAATCCCCACTCGTAGCAGCAACATAGCGGGGACGGGGGTTGCGGTCTGTGAGCGATCGCACTATCACCTCAGCCACCCGTTCAGATGTCCAGGCTCGACTACTGGTTAGTTTTTCTAAATCTTTTAGCTTCTCAAAGGCAGCACGGTAAGGTGTAGTTTGGGGATCTGATACCGCCTGCTCAACTAATTGACCGGAGACATCAAAAAAATCTGTGCTTACTGGACCTGGTTCAATAACGCTGACTTGAATATTAAATGGTTCCAGTTCCATACGGAGTGCATCACTAAGCCCTTCCAAAGCAAATTTGGAGCCGCTATACAAGCCTCCAAAAGGAAACGCCAGCCGTCCCCCCAGAGAACTAATATTGATGATTCTTCCACCGCCCTGCTCTCGCATCACAGGGATTAAAGCCTGGGTTAAGGCTAACGGTCCGATTAAGTTGACTTGAAACTGGCGCTGAACCGCCTCAGTGGGGATTAACTCCACAGGTCCCATCTGTCCATACCCAGCATTGTTAACCAGAGAATCAACCCGACCAAAACGATCCAGCGCTGAACTAGCTAGGGCTTTGACCTGCTCGATTTGAGACATATCTGTAGGGACGACCAAGACATCTGCACCGGCTTTGCTGCAAACGGTGGCGACTTGTTCGAGTTTGTCCTGACTACGGGCTGCCAGCACTAACCTAATTCCCAAGGCTCTGGCGGCTAGAAGTTGCGCCAAGGCAGCGCCAATCCCTGTGGAGGCACCTGTAATGAGAATAACTTGTTCAGACAAAGGAGCAGGATAAGTCATAATGAATTTTTAGTTTTTAGTAACTATAAATTGATGTGGAAAGGCATTTCTTGGCAACGGCTGGTCAAACCTGTCTGTTACCGAAGCGAAGTATAACACTCAGATTTATTTTTCTTATTATTCCGGCGATAACTGAGCTGGTGCCTCTATCTGAGAGGAGATAAGAGGTAAACACACCCGTCCCCTTGTGGGCGGGGCTTTAGCCCTGATTAAAAGTCAAAGCTTACCAGTTTCTAGGCGCTTTTTTACGCACTTGCCTCAAAATTGAAAGCAGATCAAAACCACGAACTCAGACGACCAGTGTAGCCTTATGAAAACAGCAACGCGACTGGATAATTTACAGGTTTTAGGGAGTTTTTTGGAGAACCGCCTACACTCAGAATTCCCGCACATTGTCCCATTCCAGGTGCGGTGTCTACTTAAGGAAGGGATGTTGCTAATTCTGGCACAACACCCAGCAAATGTAGTACCCGATCCACAAGAAGTTTTTAGCTTATTACAGCAAGCGGTCGAAGCTGAGCAACCGGAATTTCCCCTGCCCGTAAGGTTATATCTGAGAGTACAGGGTACTCGGCTGCCCTATACATTACACAAGTTCACTGTTGAGCCATCAGTAGAAACTTTTCATATTACCTCAGTACAGACAATTGCTGCTCCCGTTGAGGAAGAGCCGGATTTAGAGGCAAGTTTGGAGACCCGTCTTGACGTTCCGGCGGAACGTCAAGACAGTACTGAAACAGATAGCAGCTACAGAGGGGGTGTAGAGATGTTGCATATAACATCTTTACAAAGCCGGGAAAACTGGACATCTGGCGAAGAGGAAGATGAACCCGCCCATACAGCCACCAGCTGGGAGCAAGTGCTCTCAAACCGGGAATTAGAACCAGACGAAATGGATCGCGCGCCACTACCACCCGTTAGTTCCAAGCGGTGGCGTCTGTTGCTGCCGTTACTGATAGCAGCAACTGGCATCAGTCTGGTGGCTTTATTTTCCAGTTTTTATGCCCTGACTCGTCCCTGTGTGATTGGGTCCTGTATGGAAATTCCAATTGCCCAGCAATTGAGCAACAAGTCAGCGCAAACTCTGAGGCGGTTTGAATCTGAGCAAGAAATCCTGGCAGCCAAACAGCAGTTAACAAAAGCTATCCGCACTTTAAAAACCATTCCCTTGTGGTCTAGCGAACACAAGGACGCCCAGAAGTTGTTAAAAGCTTATCAAGCAGAGGCTTATAGACTAGATGAGACACTAAAGGGACTGAAACAGGCAACTCAGGCATCTCAAAAAAGCCAAAATCCGCCTCATTCCGCACCAGAGTGGGTAGAAATTCAGCAGCTTTGGCAAGGGGCGATCGCTCAGATGCAACAAGTTCCCAAAGATAGCAACGTCTACCCGCTGGCTCAACAAAAACTAAATGATTATCAGGTAAATTTAGCAATCGTTAATCAACGATTAACCGCAGAGCAACAGGCTGCCAAACAGCTGGGAACCGCTAAGGAAACCGCTCAGGTGGCACAAGCTCTCCAAGGCGTCGCCCAGTCCTTGGAGAACTGGCAGAGGGTTAATTCCACCTGGCAGAAGTCAGTAAACCAGCTCAAGCAGGTTCCTCAAGGGACAACAGCCTATACAGAAGCGCAGCAGATGTTGACGTTATATCAGCCCCAGCTAGCAGTGGCGCGCGATCGCCAAGCCCAAGAGCAACTTGCTGCCAACGCTTACAAGCAGAGCTTCAGTATGGCTCAGCAAGCCAAAAACTCTCAAACCAATAATCAATGGTCGCAAGCGCTTTCCAACTGGCGCGATGCTTTAAACTACCTGAACCAGATTCCCAGTGGCACCTTTTATTACAACAAAACTCAGCCGCTAATCAGTTCATATACAGATTCTTTGCAGCAAGCGCAAGCGAAATTGCATTCAGCAATGACGATGCAAGAAGCCACTAAAGATTTGAAACAGACCTGCTCTGGAGCGCCCCGGATCTGTAACTACACAATAACGAGCAATGTCATAAAAGTTCGGATGACCCCCGACTATGCACAGACAGTGAGGCAAACGGCTCTGGAAGCAAGAGCTAGGGGTGACTACAAGGCTCAGATAGGGGTGGTCAATCACGTATTAACTCTAGGAGAAGCACTGGAAGCCATTAGCAAAAATGCTCAGCTTCGGCTTGAGATATATGGACCAGATGGCGCTCTGGTACAGGTGCATAACCCATAGAGATGGAACTTGGCAGACATGGAGATGCGGATATTTTCCTGCATCTCCCCCTCATCTTCTAGTGCAGTCGCAGTTGGGCGTGTTTATTAAAAAACTGCTGGTAAAGTCCCTGAGCGATCAATAGAGTGGTCATCAGGTTAGTAAAGGCAAGCATAAACATGATTAAGATCTGGTAAGCCGCCGCCTCAAGTGGATCTATGCCGCTTAAGAGTTGACCAGAGATAATTCCTGGAAGCGTTACGACGCCCACAACCATCATGGCGTTTAGGGTCGGAATCAGTCCGGCTAGGATTGCATCTTTACGGTATTGGGCGATCGCTTGTTGCGGCGTCGCCCCTAAACTAAGATGCATTTCGATTTCTCCCTGGCTGGCGCTAATCGTGCTAGCAAGGCGTTCGCCAGCAATAGCTGCTCCGTTCATGGCATTTCCCAGTACAATCCCAGCTAAAGGGATAATGTACTGCGGTTCATACCAAGTTGCCGGTCGGATCACCAGCAGATTGGTGTAGATTATGGTCACAGCTGTACTCGCCAAAATCGAGCCACCCACCACTGGCAACAGCCCAGGAATTTTCTTGCCAATGCGATCGCGAGCCACCACAGTCGAAATTGTCAACATTACTGCCAAAATTGCCAAAACCGCCCAGGGATTATTTAAGGCGAAGACAACCGCCAAGATGTACCCGACACCCAGCAGTTGTATAACTGTGCGACCAGTGGCGATCGCTAGAGTACCTTCCAATCCCAGCCTTTGCCAGCGTGATAGACCAATTGCGATCGCCATCATACCCAACGCCCAGGGCAGGTGTGTAAAGTCAAGTAAAGAATTCACAAACTTCTGCTCACTTTAGCCAGAGCTAAAAATTATTTACCAGAAATTTAGGGTCTAAAGCCCCGCAATCGACGGGCGGCTTTTTATTACTTTCTCCTATTCTTATGATGAATATGCTATTATAATAATAAGAGGTTAACCATGCTAGTCTTTGAGTTCAAAACCTACGGTAAGACCAATCAATACCAGGCTGTTGATGAAGCTATCCGAACAACAAAGTTCATTCGGAACAAAGCTATTCGATTGTG